>Ga0163155_10000100_pt1 | contig 90107 bp, 84 predicted proteins | sample OliLakLV19SP4G1_FD_148611 | JGI IMG/M metagenome (GOLD analysis project Ga0163155, IMG submission 148611) | Freshwater microbial mat bacterial communities from Lake Vanda, McMurdo Dry Valleys, Antarctica - Oligotrophic Lake LV.19.SP4.G1 | ecosystem: Environmental > Aquatic > Freshwater > Lake >... | reverse complement strand
GGATAGAATTAGCAGATGCGTCAGAGACAAGTGATCCCACATCCATCGTCGCAGGATAGCAGTCAGGATCAGCAGGTCCACAGATAGGATCTATGGTTTCTCCGGGAGAGAAAGGTTGAGCAAGTGCTGTTGAATAGCCAAAAATAAACAAACAAACTATTGTCACGATCACTAACGTTCTAGATTTATTCCTATTCGAACAAATGAGTGTAGTTAACATAAAGTTTTAAATTAAAGACTAAAAATTTTTCTGATAACACCTCGACGAGCAAAGATATTTTCTGATCTCATGATTTCTTCGTGTGAGCCGTCACTCTTTTGTTTATCAACCGTTACATAGTAATCACCTGCAGGAACAAGCATGTAGTAACGTCCGTAAATATCAGTCGTTGCATGAGCGACTTCCACGTCAGTAGCACTTGAAAAAGCTTTGATCGCAGCATATGCGAGAGGTTCATTGTTTTGAAGAACGCGACCATAAGATTTTGGCTTTAATCCCTTCTTTCGCAATACAAATGTAACAATATATAGAGCTAAAATGAATATATTGAATGCTGTTTGTGCTTCTAAAATATTAATAATAGTAAAAAGAAAACCAATCGGGAATAGTACTTTTTCCGCTTTTTCAAGATATGCATGTGCTTTGTATTTCATTGTAACAAGCCCACGTTCAGTCTTTTGCAATTCATTCCAGTCAACACCAACTGCATCCATAGGAATATTTTTTGTAACAATATCGTCTTGTGGATTGATCGTAAATGATTCTCCAAAATAAAGATCTTGATAGATTCCAGTTGCTTTTTGTCCATTCAATTTCTTTGATGGGAATGTATAGTTTGTTTTCCCTGCAAAGATAGTATATGTTCCGGGATTGAGCATAAAACCAAAACGACCATTTATATCCGTGATTGCAGAAGATATTTCTTCACCTGTTTCGTCACGTACTGATATATATGCGGGATCGATAGGTTGTTTTGTGATTGAATCGAATACAACTCCCCAAGGTCTTTTTCCTAAAGGTACAAAAATAGAAAGACCAAAACTTCCAATTCTCAAGAGAAGTTGTGAAAACGATGATACACCCGCAGTAAGCGTTACGATCATACCTGCAATACTTGCCAGAACGCCGACGCCAGACGCGCCTACTCCTCCTCGTGAATTACCGAAAGCGTTTATTGTTGCTGCAATATATTCTCCTAGTGATATTGCATTGTCAAAAGTAATAGTATCTATAGGGGAAACAAGACATGCGAGACCTACACAAAGTGGATCTTCAGTATATCTACATGAGCCATCGTCTATAAGTGCCAGCGAATCATGATTCAGAGCAGACGGGTCAGTACAGCCAAAATATTCTCTTGGACAGTTGCGGCCTGAACATTCTGGTTCACCAGTTAATGGATTAATAGAAATCAATGGATTGTTCCGATCAACCAATGTATCTGGCTCATTCTCAAGACCTGTATAAATGCATGACCCATCATTTTCTGTTGCACTTGGACTATAGTTACTTGCCGAAACATCTGTGCAACCTAAAACAGCTTCTCCTGGATTTTGAAAACCTGGAAATGTAAAGAGGTACTGTTGACGTACCGCAAGTGTAGCACTGCATGTTTCTGATTCACCATCTGTGTTGATGATCGTTCCTGTAAATGTTGTTGTCGTTGTTGGTGCTATTTTTCTTGATGCTGTTCCATTGCCAGGCATTGGCCAAATATTATTCACATTTCCTGTAACACCATTTCTTCCTTGCCAGATAAGAAGAGTAGATTCTCCTGCTCTTGTACTTGAAGGATTAAATGCGACGGAACACGTCATGATATTTGATGGCAAATCGGGATCTCTCGGCGCTGTAGGACTCACAGAATCTACTGGACGTGAGCCGGATGAACCTCCTCCTGAAGAAGGCCCACCTGAATCTGCAGGACACTCATTTGTTGTTTGAACACAACCGTTTCCTCCCGGACATGTCGAGCTGTCAAATTCTATCCAGCCAAAGTTTTGACTCCATGTGTAACCGTCTAGATAGCCATCCGTATCAATCTCTATTTGATCTGTTCCACTTCCATGTGGACCAAAATTTACCCAACCCGCTGTTGACCCCCATCCGTAACCGCTTAATGTACCCACACCAGCTGAACACGTATTTGTAACAGCATAATTTGATCCTGAAAAAGATATCCAACCAGCTACGTCACCCCATGCTTCTCCTATCATGGTTGTTTCCGTTATATCAACGGGGTCTCCAAGTGTTGTTGTGAAATACAGATCTCCATTTCCTGGAGTTGGAAATGTTGCTATGTCATTTCCGACAACAATACCTGCTGCTGAAGAGACTTGGACATTAAAAATAAAAATTACAAGAGTACAAAGACAGAGAACACCTAAATTTACATATGTAAGAATTTTTTTTCTCATACTGCTTTTATAATAACACGAAAGAAACGACTCGAAAAAAGTTTTCCCCGTTTTCTCAAAGCTGTAGACCCGTAAAAATTTTAAAAACTACTACAAATAAGGGAGAAATATATTCCCATCCAAAAAGTATAAATGCCATAAGTAACACGAGTGAATATTTTGAGAGATAATATTTCAATGTGTTGAAGCGATCGGGCAGAATTGCGTAGAGGACATGATGACCATCAAGAGGAGGAATTGGAACGAGGTTAAAAATTGCAAGAACGAGATTTGTGATAACAATCGTAATAAAAACGCTTGCGATATCAGAGGTCATTTCTGTTGCGGGTGCAACATAAGGCATGAGGCGCAAGAAAATACTGAAAATAATTGCAATAGAAATATTTACAGCGGGCCCAGCGAGAGCAATAATGGCTCCGCTTTTTTTAGGATTGCTTGTATTGTGAGGATTAAAAGGAACAGGTTTTGCCCAGCCGATCAAAAATCCGCTCTGTGAAAGTATAAGTACGGCGGGCACCACGATAGACCCAAAAAAATCAATGTGTGGTAATGGGTTAAGAGTGAGTCGCCCTGCATAACGCGCAGTTTTGTCACCTAAACGGTCTGCAACGTAACCGTGTGCAACTTCGTGAACAACAATCGACATTATAAGAATAACGATATATATAATAGTTTGTGATATATCCATAAAAATTGACTAAGCTATATAAGCAATGAGTAAAACTACATTTGAGTACGTTTTGTAGTGTATCATAAGCACATTCATACAGACGTCCATTGCTCACTTGTCTTTTTCTTTTCTTATGGTAACATGGCGAAGTCTAGGTCTAACAAGGCTAACGTTATAGATTTATCTTATATTTTATTTATATGGCACGATCTTGCGCAATAACTGGGAAAAGTACAAAAACTGCTGGTGGATACAGCAACCGTGTTCGTGCTGGTAAATTCAATCCGACTGGCACTGTCCGACGAAAAGCAAATCTCCAAAAGAAAAGTTTCTTTATTCCTGAGATCAATAAAAATATGACGGTCACCGTATCGGCTCGTGGAATTCGAACAATAGCAAAAAAAGGAGCCTATTCTGCATTTAAAGACGCAGGAATCATTTCGTAAGCTGATCTTATATAGTAGTGGTCATTTGATAGAGCGATCTTATTTGAGAGTGTTACTTTATAAATTCAAGTTCGAGTAGTGTTATGCCATTTGAACTTGTCACAATAGTCCCCTCAGTCCCTGTCCCCAGTACAGGGATTTTTAAATTTTTCATAGTATTTATAACACCTTCATACGGATGTCCATATCGATTATCAATTCCATATTGAATTATCGCTAGCTCAGGTTGCGTAATGCGTAAAAATTCCTCACTCGAGGAAGATTTTGATCCATGATGTCCTACTTTTAAAACATCGATATCAAGATAGTCACCATAAAGTCTGATAAGTTCTTGCTCAGTGGTTTTACCAATATCACCTGTCAAAAGATACGATGTTTCGCCATAACCTAACAATATCGTTACCGAATCTTCGTTACCGTCTCCACCGTTGAGTGGATGTAAAATATCGAGCGATATCATATCGTCTACTATCATGCGTTGTCCACGATACAAATGCACGATTGGTATCTCCCTCTCTTCAAGAATGGTATGTAGAACAACATCCGTCTTTTTTTCTGGCACATGATATGGTTCGCCATATGCTCCAACATCATACGCCTCGAGCACGCCGATAAGACCCCCAATATGATCTTCATCAGGGTGCGTACCGATGACGAAGTCGAGTGAACGATCTGTCCAAGACATAAGACGAGGAAGTTCGCTTAACACTGCCCTTCCTGCGCCACCATCGATCAGTATCTGCGTACCTTGCGGTGACTCGATAAAGATGGAATCGCCTTGTCCTATATTTAAAAATGCAACGGTCAAATTCTCTTCTGAGACACTCGCTGATGCAACAAGTGACACCGAAAGTGCGCATAGTATGCCCGCACAGATTATGTTCCACGACATGTAAAGAGTGTATAGGATGAGAACAATTCTCAAGCGAAAATCATTCTAAAATCGAGAAGGGACGGCCTCTTAGAACTCAGAGCACGCACTCCACAGGCCACGCATATTTTCTTTTGCGTCATTTTCAAAAATTTTAAATTCACTTTGATAGAGATAGGGATCATCATATGTATACTCACGTGCATATCCTTCATGGATCAGCCAACTGTTGAGCATTAGACCGTCTTCTCGAAATACATATGCAAGCTCTCGTCCAAAACGATCTGTCGCGCCTTGACTTTCATCGTATTCCAAACGAATACGTGAAGATCCGAGAAAATCTTTTGTTGCTTTTGATGCTTCTTGCCCAAAACATTCGACTGATTTTCTAGGGTCATTAATTTCTGGTGTATCAACTCCTATCAGTCTTACACTTTTTTCTTCACCATCAATAACAACTTCGACAGTATCACCGTCGGAAATTTTGGAAACGGTCAAAAGGTTCGCTTGTTGCCCTGCTGTTGAAAGTTCAACTTGTTGCATGATAAACGATACGATAGCAAGTCCAAAAAGAAAAAGTGTTAGGAGTGATTTATTCATAAATTTAGTACACACCAATAAATGTGTCGTCTTGCTCACTTATACCAAAAACTCTCGGATAACGTTCTCGAGATCCTGTGTTGCTTGTTCAAGATTATCATTCATAACGACTGCATCAAATTGATCCTGAAATGACATTTCCAATTCGGCGCGCGAGAGGCGCAGGTTGATCATAGCTTCATCTTCTTGGCCTCGAGCGCGTAGACGAGTACGAAGATCGTCGAGTTTAGACACAGTGATAAATACAGTGAGTGCATCTACTCCGAGAGATTTTTTAAAATTTATTGCTCCTTTAACATCTATATCAGCAATAGCAACAAATTCTTGTTGCCAGATACGTCGATATTCTGCTCGCTCTGTTCCGTACATAATGTCTCCATGTACAACTTCATATTCTAAAAATTTATTGTCTTTAATTCTTTGTAGAAATTCTTCGGGTGTCACAAAATAATAATTTTTTCCTTCACTCTCTGTCGATCGTTGAGATCGCGATGTTGTCGAACATGCAAAACGCAAATCTTTCGAAAATCTTTCCTGCATTCTTGAAATGAGCGTATTTTTACCTACACCTGTAACACCCGCTATAAATATTGCACGACCACGAATTTCTCCTAATTCCATGCCAAAAATACTATCTATTTGCTAAAGCTATAATACGCACAAGTGTATCAGAATTAAAAAACAAAACTACTCCATGTTATACTAGTGAAGTATTCGTAAAATTTATAGTTTCATATGTATAATACAAAGAAGTTTTCAATTCCCGAACTCAAAGGAATTTCTAAAAGATCTGTCGAAGAGCACATTAAACTCTACGAGGGATATGTGAAAAACACAAATATAATTCTTGAATCTCTCATGTCTTCGTCGAGTGACAGCTACGCGACGAGTGAGATGCAACGTCGCTTATCATTTGAATTTAACGGAATGCGAAATCATGAATATTATTTTTCTTCCCTAGAAGATGGTCCGGTTGAATTAGAGGAGGAAGCAGAACTACGACACGCTCTCAAGAAACAGTGGGGATCGTTTGATGCGTGGAAAGAACAGTTTGTACAACTTGCAAAAACACGAGGCGTTGGTTGGGCAGTCCTTTCGTATGACCCTCATGTAAAAAAGCTAATACATGGATGGGTAGATGAACAACATATTGGTCACCTCTTGCACCTTGCACCTGTTCTTATGCTGGATATGTGGGAGCATTCTTATGTGCATGACTATCATCCTTCTGGAAAAGCGAACTATATCGACGATTTTTTTGCTAATCTTAACTGGTCTGTAATCGATGGACACTTCGAGTCCGCCAGATTGTAACAGTCAATATGGCGAGTGACACAAGTGCAATAGTCCATGACGGCACTCCAGGCAATGAAACACTTGCATAAGGTATATCCGAACCAAAACGTGCTCCCCACATGAGAATGTCGAGGAGCATTTTTGTAATAATTCGAAATGGCTCAAGCGTAAGTGTTAAAAATGAAAGTGATTGCGGTAAAAATTCTCCTATTGCGCTAATACTCGCCAAAAGAGCACCTACAGCCATAATCAAAGGAACGATACCGAGTACAAGAGCATTTACAAGAGGGGCTATAAGAGATACTTCTCCGAGTGAACCCATGAGAAGTGGCAGAACGGCAAATTGTGTCGCTACGGTAGCTGTAAGATTTTCCCGCATAGCAAAAAAAGTTGGAATGCTTGAAAACCAAGGAGCAACAAGTGGGCCAATGTGAATGAGACCAAGTGTTGCAATAAATGATAGCTGAAATGATATATTCCATACAACAATCGTTGGATTTTCTAAAGCCATCAAAGCTCCTGCAACAAAAAGTGAGCGTGTTACATCTACATCACGACCTATTCCTCGACCTATTACAATAACGAGAGCCATGATACTCGCACGCACAACAGTTGCACCAAGACCCGTTATGATTGCAAAAAATATAATACCTATAGCAGAAAGAGCAAGACTGCCTCGTGGCCACACACTGAGAGCAAGTTTCCGTACAGCTTCTGCGACAAGCGTAACGTTATATCCTGACAGTACAACAACGTGGATAATTCCTGTAACACGAAAAGCTAAGGAAAGATCTTCCGGTAATGTAGATTTTTCTCCGAGCAAAATTCCAGCAAGAAGTGACGCGTGTGGTTCTGGAAGTTCTCGATACATTCCGCCAAGAATCATTGATTTCAATGCGAAGAGCTTATGAAATAAAAAATATCCGTGCTCTTTTTGTGACAAAACAAGCACGTCTGCTCGTTGAAGAATATATCCGACGCGCGCTGATTGAAGATGCCTCTTATAATGAAAGGTTCTACCGTTTTCTGTTTCAAAATCTTCTGGAACAACGAGTTCTCCGTCAACAAGTACCTCGTCTCCATAAAAAAAACTTTCATAAGGTTCTGTGCGTACTAGAATCCGAGAAAGTTTTCGTGTGGGAGTTTCGACACCAATCACAAGCATTTGCGAATGTTCTCTGACGTCTGGCTCTTGCAGAATTTTCCCCCGAAATGAAATATTTTTTTCATCAACAAACGACTCAAGCCATGGGTCGTAACTTTGTCGTAATACAGAATGCGTCCTTTCAATATATAGAAAGACGAGTAAACAAATACAAATGCACGAAAAAAGAAAATACCGCATACTCTCCTGAGTATGCGGTATTTTCTCGAAATTCTTCCGAAAATATTCTTAAACTTGTCTCATCTGGTGCACCCTTCTGAACCCTATGAGCGTCGTAGGAAGAACTCTTGAAATATCACGCTGACGTCTCGACGCAATACGCTGTATACGAAAAGATATAGAGGTCGACTCACTACATCCTAGTTGTGTACAAGCACGTTTATACTATACAATATCTTCAAGAGAATATCCCCATTCCCTGAGGATTTCCGCCTCTTGGACTTGAGATGTTGCTTTTCGATATTTTGCTCGTGTCCCAGAGACTCGTTGTTTGCAATCATCCCATGTCATATGACGCATCACGGTATTGTCCACAACAGAAAGATACGAATACGCTTTTCCACTATTACTCTTTTTTTCTTGAGAAGCATTTTCAATGATAGACACATCAATACTGAGCACGTCGTGTGGATACTTGGCTAAAACACCTCGATAAAGAGGAATATCTTTCCCATCCGCAAACGAAGAAGCGATCGTATCGACGCGTTCATTTCCTGCTATTCCTGCATGGCCTGGAACATGATGCCATGTTAAAGCACCTCGTTCACCACGTCGCGAAACGAAACCCTCTAAGCGCTCCCAAAGTTCTTTGTGAGCTACAGGCGTTTTATTCTGTGTCAACCATCCTGTTTTTTTCCAGCCGTGCACCCATCGAGTAATACCTTCGATAACATATTTTGAATCAGTAAAAATATGAGTGGGCGCAGCATTATTTTCTGCGTAAGACAATGCTGAAATGACAGCCGTAAGTTCCATTTCATTGTTTGTCGTCATACGCTTTGAGCCACCGAGTTCTATCACTTCGTCGAGTAGTGGATATGCGAGCAATGCGCCATAACCTCCTGGACCGGGATTTCCTCGTGCGCCGCCGTCAGTATAGATAATAAGATCCTTTTTTATATCAATCATGCTGTCGCTGAAATATGAATAATACGAATACGCATTCTACCAGTTCCTCTGAAGGTTGAATAATCCAAATGTCCTGAAAGATCGACTTTTGCTCCCGGCTCAAGACGTATATCAAACTGATGCTCTGTCATAAAAAAACCAAATGCATCCTTTTCTGAACGAGCTGTAGGTGTTGTATGATCTTTGAGTCGAATTTCCAAATGCTCTCCACTTTTACCAAAAGCTTTCACGGCCACAATCGTAACATTTCTAAATGCAAAAAGTGGCTTTGGATTTCCCATACCAAAAGGTGCCATACGAGCAACAATATCAAATGTGGACTTGTCGACGTCTGACAACGTGAGATCCATCTCAGGAATATGTTCACTTGCTTGCGCTCGAACTTGTGAAACACGATCTTGTTTTTCAAGCGAAAGATATGCGTCGTTTAAAATTTTCCCGAGTGTATGAATATTTTTTCGTGCTACTGAGAATCCACCCGCCTCCGCATGTCCACCTGAACGCTCCCACACATGATCCACCGTTCGCATGAGCTCAACGAGGTCAACATCCCCACATGAACGACAAGACCCCGCCAAAAGATCACCCGACCCTTTTCCCCACACAAAAGCCGTCTTGCCATAGAGTTCAACCAATCGCCCTGCAACGAGACCAACAACACCAGAATTCCACTCGGGATCTCCCACGAGAATAATCTTGCTATCTTCTTCCACTTTTTTCTTTGCAGATTTAATATACTGTGCGACAAGCGTCTTGCGCTGAGTGTTGAGTTTATTCAGATGTTCCAGTGCGACAAGCGCTGTGGAAGTATCACGGGCAGCCAAAAGATCATACGCGTCCTTGGGATGTGACATTCGCGACGCGGCATTGATCCGTGGCGTTATCATAAAAGATATGTCCTCTTCCGAAAGATTCGAAAGATCTGTCATCTCTTTTTTAAAAAGTGCAACAAGACCAGGACGTCTCGTTTTTTGCAAAACACGTAATCCATAGAGGGCGAGAACCCTGTTTTCTTTCATAAGTGGAACCATGTCAGAAATCGTTGCTATTGCAACGAGATCAAGTGACCATTTTTCCCATCCTTCAGGGGGTAAAACACCGTGTACTTTTCCCCGCATGTAATCAAGCAAGGCCTGTGCTAAACGATAAGCAACACCAGCTCCGCAAAGCATTGGATCTGCATAGTCTCCAATTTTAGGATGAACAATAGCATAACCTTTAGGTAGTTCGTCAAGAGGAATATGATGATCAGTCACGATACAGTCTATTCCGTGATCTTGCGCATAGGCAACTTCACTAAGATTCGTAATACCGACATCCACAGTTACAATAAGTGTGACATTCTTTTCTTTCAATTCGTCAATCGCTTCTTTGTGAAATCCATATCCTTCGTCGTGCCGGTGAGGAAAATAAACTGTTGTATTTGTGTGCCCAAGTGCACGTAACACTTCTTCCATAATAATCGCGCCAGGAATTCCGTCGGCGTCATAGTCGGCATAGATTGCTACATGCTCATTCTCCTTACAGGCAAGCGCGATACGTTCTACTGCCTTTTTCATATCGTGCATCGTTTCAGGTTTTGAAAGTGACGCATAAAGAGGGACAAGAAAGTTGTCTGCGGAATGTCGTGTTGTAATATTTCTATGGCTCAAAAGCGTTTGAAGTATAAGAGGGTATCCCGACAATTCATCATTTGCTTGAAATACATGTGTATTTGTTTTTTGCATGGGCGAAGTATAACATGCACATATCTGTTATACTCAGCATATGAAAAATAATAAAAAATACTTCATATCACTTGGAATCGGATTATTTTTTCTGATCGGCGTCATCGTATTTTTTTATTATAACGACCCAACAAAACTCATTGAAAGTATTGGCGCCAATGGGTATCTTTTTATTTTTCTTTTTGGAATTTTAGGTGGTGTTTCGTCTCTTACTGCTGGTTCATTTTTTGCTACGGTTATTGCGTTCGCTGTTGGAGGACTAGAGCCTGCTTTTCTTGCTATTGTTGGTGGGTCTGGAATGTTGATCGGCGATCTGGTTTTTTATTTCCTTGGAAAAACAGGGAAAAATGCACTTGGTCCTCGTGCACAAATATTTGTTGAAAAATATACAAAAAAAGTTCAAGGGCGTCCTTACTGGCAGATTGCTATTTTTGCTTATCTCTATACTGCATTTACACCACTTCCTGGGGATATTTTGAGTGTTGGTCTTGCTTTTGCAGGATACGATATCAAACGCGCCGCACTTCCCATGTGGCTCGGAAATATGACATTACTTTTCTTACTCACGACATTTGGATCTAGTCTTTATACTCGTTTTATTCTCTTAAATTAAATCAATTCGCCTATCCCGTCTAAATAAAATATCCAACTTTGACAATTCTAATAAATATAGTAGGATTTTTATGAATATTCGTCAAAAAATCAAAATAAGAAATGGGTACCATAGACACTACAGAAACACGAACAAGCATAGATCTTGCAGCAACGAATCTGGAACAGTCAGTAACACAATCTACAGTGGGTCTCACAGATTTAGGACTCATAGACCTCACATCTGAAGTTGCATCACAAAACGGAATTCTTTCCATAGATTGGATCAACAATCCTAAAAACAGAAAGAATTCTTTTGCATATACACAACCCTACACAGTAGTCACTTTAAGAAGTGATGTACTCAAGAGAATTACCGAAGCACAAAAAATGCTCACACGAGTTATTCCTGGAGCACAGCTTTTAATTCTCCAACCGCAGGACAAAGCTCAGATTTCACACTACAACGATGGTCAGACATTCCAACTCATGATCATCCTAGATGGGGACTTACTCAAATTAGAATGCATAATGCTCGATATGAGAAGGAGTAATCTACCATTTTGTCGATGTAGCTACACCGGAAATATTTCTAAACAAGCAAGAAAGCGTCGTGCATTTTTGAGCATACTGATGACAGAATTCAGTTTTGCGCCCCATGATGTTCTTTGGATATTCTCTTACGGAGAAGGCAGCACGACATGGGATAAGTGGATTGACGAGCAACTAAATCCGATTTTCTTTGCTTATGGGGTACCTATAAAACCAAAACGGCAGATTCAGTATACCCCACTGATAAATGAAAAAAATGTTTTTCTAAATCTTTTAAAATCAGCAAAAGACGCTAAGCTAATCGTCGATGAAGTACCGACCAGAGTTTAACGAAAAGATTTAGTAAAAAACAGAACAGCCTGACAAAATCAAGTAAAGAATTTTTGTGAAAACAACTCCTTTATATATTAGCCTTCGGGCAGCAGCAAATGATATGTTTGCTGTTTTTTTTAAAAAAAAAGTAAAAAAATGCTTCGTATTAATCACTTCGCAAAACTTCAATACCGGGGAGAGTCCCATTTACAAGAAAATCGAGCATTGCTCCACCGGCGGTAGAAACAAAAGTAAATTTACTCAAAACGTCCTGTCCATAGAGAACAGCAACAGTATCTCCACCTCCCACGATAGATATTGCTCCGCTCTGTGCTATAGCTTCTGCCAGCTGAAGAGTCCCCTGCGAATAGCCTTCAATATAATTCCCGACTGGCCCATTCCAAAGTATTACGCGTGCTTGACGTAAAATTTCTGAAAGATTTTCAATCGTCGCCGGCCCTAAATCCATAATCATTTCTTCAGCATCTATTTCCTCAAAATTTTTCTCTTTATGAGAGTCAGTTATCACATCTCCAGGTAACATAATATTTGGATATTCCAAAACGTGTGTCACATCAACAGAATCATCTGTTACAGACTTACCAATCTCAACGCCCTGCATTCTCCATAAAGGATGTGCAAGTGCCCCTCCGACAAACATTATATCTGCATTGAGAACAAACTTTTCTATGAGTGGCAACTTTGTGCCAAACTTTACGCCAGCAACAATGACAATGAAGGGACGCTCGGGTGTGAGAAGAAGAGATAAATGTTTTATTTCGTCGAGAAATTGAAAGCCAGCGTACGAAGGGAGATATTCGGGAAGACCGACGATGCTTGCATGAGAGCGATGCGAAACTGAAAAAGCATCATTAATATAGATGTCACCATATTGTGCAAGCTCTAGCGCAAATTGAGCATCATTGTCTTCTTCACCTTCATGAATACGAATATTCTCAAGCAAAATAACTTCACCATTTTGTTGATGAAGAAGAGCTTGCTCGGCCAGTGTGCCAAATACTTCCGGGATAAATTTAACCTTAATGAATTGTTGCATATAGTCGGCTATGGGCAAAAGTGATTCTCCTTCACTTCCAAGATGAGACAAAAGTATCACACGTGCACCTGCGCGCTGAAGAAACTCTACGGTTCGAAATATTTTATGTATTCGCCAAGACTCATGTTCACCTACGATCCCGTCATTCCCAAGAGGGACATTCATGTCAACGCGCAAAAGTACTTTTTTACTTTTAAGTGCTTCAATATCAGTGATACTTTTGAGAGATATCATATTAAGATTTGCATTGTTCAGCAATTTCTAAAATATTTGTAAATGAAGGCTCAGAAAGCGATGCACTTCCAATGAGTCCTCCGTCTGCTCCTCCGTCTGTCAAAAATCTTTTTGCATTGGAAACATTCATTGATCCTCCGTAGAGGATTGGAATATTTGAAACAAGCTCTTGATTGCCCCATGTGTCCGTGAGAACTTTTCGTGTAAACGTGATCATTTCAAAACAATCCTCTGGCGTTGCATCTGCGTGATTCTTCGAAGTCGAAATAGCCCAAACGGGTTCATATGCAAGAATAATGCGAGTTTGATATTCACGTGGAAGTTCTCCGAGAGTTGCCAATATTTGCGCGCGAAATGTAGCGATATAGTTGCCGTTTTCGTCACGCTCTTGCTCACCAAGAGCAACAATAGGAACCATTCCTGCGGATAAAGCAAGCATAATTTTTTTGTAAATAAGTTCATCCGTCTCACCCATGCGTCGACGCTCAGAGTGACCAACAAGCACATAGCGCACCGAAAGCGAACTCAGCATCGGAAGTGCAACCTCTCCGGTAAACGCCCCCTGCATTTCGTGAAAAAAATCTTGTGCACCAACACTACAATTATCAGTATTTCCCATCTGCCGTAATGAATCGATATATACGTACGGTGCAAGCGTTATTGCGTGAATATTACGCATTTTTGACATAGATCTTTTTGTTGCGTGATAAAGCTTCTGTGCTATATGAAGCGACTCAGGATTCATCTTCCAATTCGCAATGATAATCTTTTTTTCTGACATAAGTATAGTGTATCAGATTATATAAATAGTGTGTCAGATCATGTAAATAGTGTATTAGATCATGTAAATGGCGTGTTAGATAAAAAAAAGAAGACCTGCGATACGTGCAGGTCTCTTGGTTCATAAAGAAGAACTTAACACAAAACGCCCAAAAAAGCTTGTTGGTAGTGCATTTGTGGAACTTTTGCCTACTATGTCTACTACTACATAGTACATACCTTCGGGAATATCCGCAACGTCGAGTTGCAAAGTACTCGTGGTGTATCCTGAAAGCACCTGCATTGAGGTGCTGACTTTAACTGTCCGTCCGTCTAGGCCAACGATCTCAACATGAAACGATTCATTTGCCCTGAGTGTAGATAGACCCGTAATCGTTACAAGTGACGTAACAGGATTGGGATAGAGACCGATTTCACTGTCACTAATCGTGTTGGGAGTTTCAAAGCCTACCGCCTCGCGTACTGTGCTAAACAGAATTGCGAGATTTGGACGGGCGATTTTCAGGCCATTTAATTCTATAAAATCAAAGTCGCCCCCGACAAGATATTCTATGAGGATTTCATCAGTCGCTAGATCTTGGTGGACATATGCGATCACGTCCTTGATCTCCCCAGGACTACCATCAGAGAACTCAATTCCTCCGAAACTTTCAAGCTGAAGGATTTCTAACGTCTCAGAATCGAGAACGAGTCGAACAAAAGCTCCATTAGTCTCAATAGCACTTCCATTCGTCAAATTCTCGACGTAACTGAAACTACCATTTAAGAGGAGATGTATCTCGCGTCGCTCGCCAACCTGCACACTTTGAGAATGTGCAATTATCATTGAAACATCCGCTTTCACTAAATTAGTAAACGATGTTCCATCGGAGACTGCCAACACTGAACCATCTCCCCCAAAAATAGGAGGATCTTCGGGAATGTACGTCATGAGTAATGGGCTACCATCGTCTCCCTCCGCGCCAGACATACTCAGTATACCGGCATTGGGTGGAACATCATCTACGTCTTCCCACTCAGCATCGAGATCGTCGAGACTAACTCGCGTGAGAAAATGCTCCGCAAGCGACGGAAAGAAGTAGTGAGAGTAGATATAACCCTCAGCAACACACGCTTTCGTGGTAAAACCACGTGGGTGATCTGTTCCTATTGCTTGCCAGTTGAAACCGCCGTCGGTGCTCGCTATTACAGCATTTCCGCTTCCCGAAAAATCAGTATCTCCGACTATGCCAGGCGCACCGTAAGCAAAAAGGGTGTCACCGACGTGAAGGAAATCGTAGACTGCTACAATTCCCCCTATCCACGCGGCCACGTCTGTCGTGAAATCAATCTCGCCTTGATAACTTCCGTCAAGACCACAAAATATAAGTCTTGTAGTCGTTTCTCCAGATCCAAATAAACCCCAAAATATAAACCTTCTGTCAATTACTGACGTTAGGGAATATACCCCTGATACAAGATTTCCATTCCAGATGTAGACTCCGTTTTCTATGATCGAAAATATCGGAGGTCCTGTTTTCTGAATGAGACAAATCCCAGCTCCAGCATCCCGAATTCCATATACTACATTATCGGACGATCCGATAATGGGAATATGTCCAAAATAACTTGGTGGTTGTGCAATGCCCTTACCCTTTGGCATTAAACAAAATAACAGAACAAACGTGGCCCACAGTGTAGGCCGTAAAAAAAAATGTTTCATGAGTTTTTGATTTTGATTTTGATTCTTCTCTTGTCGACGATCCAACATAACGTGAAAATTAATTTTATTTTTCACTTCTCTATCCTATGATACCACAAAAAAATGAAACGCAAATAACGTCTTTCAAATGTATATTCTTCATACGAGAAGAATATACTCTTTTGAATCAAAAGAATCTTCTCCTCTTTACTCTACATCGGGATCAGGAATTTCAATCGATCCGTCACTAGGACAAATTTCTGAATCTGGAGATGAATTTGTAAAACAGTTGTTAGTAGTTGGATCACATGCAAGCGTAGCTGTAGAACTCACTCCCCACTGAATACGGACTCTTCCTGCTCCAGAATATCCACGTGTTGGATATGCTTCAGCAACAAAATATGTATTAAAAAATGCAATTGGATCACCATAAAATTTAAAATAAAAACCTGGGTAATTTCTAAATAAATCAGGATCTCTCACTTTTCCACCCACCACAATTCCTATAACATCTCCGGGCTCAACAGCAACAGCGCCTCGTCCATATCCTCCTGCGCCACCACCTTCAGTGAGCTCTCTGCCACCAGTACCCAAAAAACCAGCTGCTCCACCACCGGGGACTTTTCCATTTGACTGCGAATACGCATTATATGCTTTTTTTGTTGCATAACCAGCATTAGATTTGTCACTTTGAGCATACCCCCCTATAACTTCGGTGGTGTTGAGATCTTGATTTGAGCTCGAGCTAAGTGTCGCCTCTTCAAAAGTACCGTTTGCGCCGTCGATGGCTTGGAAACCATTTGCCGTACCTCCAATCTCTTCTTTTCCACCCGCCGCACACATCTTTGGTGACCCACCTGACGGTAGTGTTTTTGGTGTTGCTCCGTCTTCTTCAAATAGTCTCACACTTGTAGAACCTCCAGGAGGATCCACATGAAATGCCAAATACCAGTCATAAAATGTTTCAAACCCTGAGTCCATATATCCTCCAGACCCGCCACAAAATGAAAAATCCATATCACATTGCGTAACTGAATCGCTATTCACCCCACCAGCACCCCACGCTTCAATTATTATAGAATACACACCCGACGGAACTACCCACGTATACTCTGCTTGTTCTGACGTACCTGTGTCGGGCACAACATCATTTGGATTATCGAAGATTATTTCTCCTGGTTGAGCACAGAGTGAAAGTGTCCCATCTGGCTGTGAGCATACTTTTGTTCCAACCCCAGTATATGTGTCACGCAATTCTGAGGCAGATACATCACCTCGAACTTCGAGCGAATGACTTGGCACACCAGTTCCCCCGACAAGGAGCGATCCTTCTACGATCATATTTTTCCCTCCAAATAGACCTCCAACAGCAAGTCCTCCTAATTTTTCCTGCAAAACACCCGGAGCGTCACCAGAATAAAGTGGTCGAACGAGATTTATGTCTGAAGACGGATCTGAAACGGGCGCAACAGGATCAGAGTATGCGGAAATATAACTGATGCCGATACCAAGAGCTCCTACAGTTATAATCGCGAGGAAGATCTTTACATAAAACTGAAATGATTTTTGAGAAAAAACTGACATATAAAATAACTCATTAACTGCACGATATGTACTCACCTGACAATGGGTCCGTTGCATCGATCAAAAGAATCTCGCCTAGATATAGCTCGCCGTTTATATCTGCACAGACTGGTTTTTTTTCACCTACACCACCATGAGCAAGAGAATCCACGCGCATGGATCCTTGGACAAAAAGTTCTCTATCTGGCGCTAATACAGTACCAGAGCCACCCTCTACGAGAACACCTCTATCTATCAATGCTTCACCATAGACACCAACTATTTCGGCAATGAGAATATCTTCTGTTTCTTGATATTGTGGACCAACATTGAGTGGTTGATTCGGATTTCCAAGCGGTGCTGTAAAAGATGGCCCAGTAAAAGCCCCCACAGAAGCCACACCAACACCCAGCAATAGTGAAACGAAGAAAATTTTTGATGTTGTGGTGAGGTTTTTTTTCATATCTTGTTTTGATGAGGAATATTACAAATAATTTATCTATTTAAAAAGAAGGACACATTGCGATTAGTGCAAGTCCTGATATATATCCTGATGTAAGCAGTGGTATAGCATTGTCACCATAGTGTATTCGCACGCGCCCTGCTCCTGAAAATCCGCCTTGATACATATATGGGCCTGCCGAAAAGGTAGTGCCTAAAGGTTGTTCTGATAGATATAACTTAGGCTCACGAACACTACCCCCAACTATAATATCAAATACATCACCAGGATTTACAGCAATGACTCCTCGTCCATACCCGCCACCCGCACCGCCATGTATGTCGTCACGAGAGGGATATTCAAACCCTCCCGTACCACCTCCTGGAGTAAAACCATTCCCAATAGCAACCCTGAGTACCGATGATAATATCGAGGCGATTCCAGCCGACCCCCCAGCTCCACCGTGTGCACCATCGCCACCTTTTCCATTTTCAGAGTCGGCAGGTATGGGGTCACCTCCCAATTCACCATTTATAATGACGTAGCCGTTACTTGTACCGGGTTCATCATATGCTCCTGCCCCCGATGCACACAAGAGTGAACTCGTTGTTGGAAAACGAACTCCTGTATTGCGTCCGTCAGGACGTACTACAGAGGTGAAATGATCAGTCGGAATTCCGTGTGAACCAATATTTGTCCCTCCGCCACCCCACACCTCGACAACTATCTGCGTGATATCATCGGGAACAGTCCATAAATATCGAGCATCCTCTGCAAATCCGTCAGGCGGATTCACGGGATTGCTGTTGTCAAATGTTTCTGTCCCACTTGGTGGAGGATCTGTTGGTTCTGCTAGAGGGTCGCACCAGACAAGCACTCCGTCTTCATCAGCACATACAGAATTCGGATCTTCGGGTGTAACACTTAAATCAGCAAGATCTGTAACTTTAACATCCCCACGGACAGATAGTGTATGCTCTCCGGGGGTACTGCTATTGACAGTGAGTTGGTCACGCACAAATGCGTCAAGACGCACACCTATTGTATTGAGAATCCCTAAAATTCCATCACCCACAAGACCATACGAAGGATATGACGGATTGACATATTTTGCCTGATCTACTGGTCCATTTGTAAGTGGAGGAGGAACCGTGCTTGAAAGGGGGGAACCTGAAGGCCCTGTCCATTCTGCATGTACAAGTTGACTGTTCATTCCAAAAAAAAGACTCACAACTAAAGTAACTGCGAGAAAGTTCTTATAAAAACGCTCCTCTTTATTAATCTTTATTTTATTTTTATTTTCCATAAAAGTATTCATATTTATATCTCAATATATATTGGGGCTATTCCACCGCTCGATGGAGGTGAATTTATGCCTACCGTCAGCTCATCAGAGTCATTCCCCGCAGAATTTGTACATATGATCTTGAAGGTTCTAGGAAGCGTGACAAACGGGACGTCAGAATCTAAAACAGTGTCATCATTAGCTGTGGGTACTATAAAACTAGGATTGGGAAAAGCTCCAATTGATCCTTCTTTCCAATCTGCGTAACACTTATCTGCATTTGCAGAGTCGTAAGAGAGATCTATTGTGGATGAAGTGGAAGGAAAAAAGTTATTGTAAGTAAGCTCAACCGTCGGTGCTGGCTCTGTGGACTTCCCAACTGTGACGTTTGCTTCATCGTAAATGATAGGTGATCCTGTTCTTAGGCACTGAATACCAAAAGTTGTTGGATTATTTGGTACTTCAATATTCTCTTTTTGTTCACCTCCACCAAAACCTGGTGCGTCAAGTGTATCGAAGGAGAGCCATGTAGTTGCATCTATATCAGTAACTGAATCGTCAGCTCGACAGGTCGTATATGTAATACTCGGCGAAGCATTTTCCCAACGAAGTGTTGTTGTTTGCTCCTCTGGAAGGGTAGCAAATGAAGCTGGATTTGGAAGTGCTGTGAGTGAAAGTGCGGAAGCTGGTGGCACTGCACGTTCTGCAAATGCAGTAGCTACAACAGTAACACCAGAATCATGAATACACGAAAGAGTATAAGTAGTATTTGGGTTTCCAACTAAAACATCTGGCTGATCTGGCGTAGGTGTCGAAACTGTAGGTGGTGTCACTGGCCCAGAGAAGGCAGACGCGCCTCCCGCTCCTGCACTGTTGAACGCAATACACGAAGTATATTCTGATGAAGAAGGTGACCACCACGTGAGAGTAGTTCGCCAACTACCAGCAAGAGTCGCAATGCTTGGCATAGCGGTGAGCACGAGGTCTGGGATCGACGCATCGTACAAAACAGTTGCCGTCGCAATAACTCCGTCACATGTAAGTGTATATACCGTACCCGACGCTGGGACATTTATACCGCCAAGAGATACTGACCACGTGGGCCCCGCTGGAGGTGTAGGAGATGTTGCTGACCCCCACGTCGGCGTAGATGGAAGACTTGAAGCCACACATGATGTGAATACTGTTTCAAGAGGGCTTGTCCATATAAGTGTAGTTACGGGTGTAGTCGGGCTAACGATAGCCGGAACAGCTACGAGTGTAAGTTCTGCGGGTGCTAGCGTTAAATCCAATACAACGTCTCGCATAGAAATCCAGCCTACAAATTCCCTGCCGCCCCAAATCCATTGTCCACTTGGAGCGACCGTTCCATCTGTCATATTAAAACGTAAACCGTAGGGAGAAACTGAACATTCAGACGCTCCGACAGCAGCAAAATCGTAGCATCTCAAATGAATCCATCCGTCCCAACCGCCAAGTTTATCTGGTCCCGCGTATGAAGGATGACCAGGAATCGCAGAAGTAGCTCGAATCCATCCGTCTACATTTCCATTTCCCAAATTTATACGCGGTGTACACGATGCAAGTGATGAAGATCCGTCGAGTGGTGGAGGGCAAAGATCAGATCCACTTGCTGTCGCTTCATTGATATCCCACGTTATCCAACCCGTAGTGTCATTCCACATGTACCCCGAAAAGACACCTTCAACATCAGGAGTTGTCTCTGTCATATGAACTCCAAAATCTGAAACTCCACATGAACTGTCATTTGTACAATTCAAACTAATCCATCCTATATTTGCATTACCTCCAAAAGCGACACCAGAAAGATTATCGAGTGGCCCCGCGATTACAGAAGTTGCATATAAAGCGATAATCAACATTGGTATGGCTAAAAGAAGTGCTCCGTAGAGTTGCAAGTGACGTGGAAATGTTTTATCGCTTTGTTGCATATAAGAGATCATAATTAAGTTACATTAGCTTAGCGTTGCTTAGATTAAATTAGATTTTTTAGCGTAACTCAATAAATTTAGAACACTGGACAAGATCCATATGGAGTAGAACCCGCTAAATAACCACTAATTTCTACACCCGGATGAGTATAGGTGGCAGATACTCCCTGATCATTTGTTGCAATAACAGTTGGTCTAACACGATACGTTGACGGCACTCCTGCTCCGAAATATCTTCTTGGGGCAGCAAATGAAATACTTGTACTAGATCCTGTTTCAGAGACAGTTGCTGTGTATGTCGTTCCTAAACCAAAGACAGCATTGGGTACGGTGCTTGGTGGAGTTATAGCAGGACTATTGTTACCTGTCACGTGTGAGACGGCTGTCGTCCATGAATACGTAAAAGGTGTGTAACCACCCGAACATGACACAGAAAAACCAACATCTTCAGAACCACACCAATCTGCTGAACCTCCAGTGACAGTACATGCAGGAGGAAGAATAGTTGAATTCCAACCGCAATCAATTGTCGGCGACCCCGCGATGTCTGTAATATTTGTCCAATTACCACGACGTAGTGAATTTGAACCAAGACATCCTAAGGCGAAACGATCTGCGCCGACAAATCCCAATGATGCATGAGCGTTGCAGTCACGTTCTGTCCAAGAATCCATAACATTGAGCATCCATACATCTGAGTCTGCACCACCTTCCAGTCGTCCCATACAAACCTTTAAGCCAGGTCCTTGCGGATCCTCTGCAGATCCGGTGATATCACCACAATCGGACAGACGTCCTGATCCGTCGTAACATGCAATGTGCTCTGTCGCTGTGTCGACATGTGACATTGGATAAAGGAAAATGTCATCAAAAAATTTCCCGTCAGCATTTACATAAACATCATCAGCAACAAAATCAAATGTCGATTGTGTAAATCGCTCTCCAAAAAATTCACCCACGCGAAAACCTGACGTTCCTGACTCACCCGCGACAGCAAGAGATCCTTCTTTTATTTGTAATCCCGATCCAGTATGTAACGGTGCTGGAGCATTATCAAACGGTGGTGGAGCCGTAGGTGGCTCATAGTCTGCAGAGATCAATGTAATACCCCCCGAGAGCACCAAAGCGAGAACGAGAATTTTCACGAGACTTCTACTTGAAAGTGTATTCATATGTTATGTAAACTGAATAATAGTTCTTTCACATTTTTAAAGAAATGAAAGTGTGCGAACATATTAAGTATATAGAATTATGAGACTACATATCTATCCACTTGTGGATATCTTGACAAATGAGTTTTAGTCACGCACTCTTACGTATAGAGGAGAATTTTCTCTCCGCTCATTCTAAATTTTTGTCATGATGCGACACTTTTTTATCATAGTAGTCGCGCTTTGCGTGATTCTGCATGTAAATGCTAGTGCTCAAAATGCACACCATACATGGATCGACGGACTGACATTAGGCGACGTAAGTTTTTCCTATGTCGGAATCGACAGCCAACGAATTGGAATTATTCTGGAAAAGAAAAAAGTTAAAACTTTTCCAATCAATCCAGCTTTCCGAAGTATCGTAGATGTTCCCGTCCCCGTATACATGAAAGGCCATCTCGCTGGTATTCTACCTGTTCAATTCAATGATCCAACTGATCAGATTTGGTATGGGAGCTTCCCTGGTGGAGCACGTCTTCGTAAATTGGACGGTAGTTTTGAAAGCTTCAGTTTTACATTTGAAGGAAATGTTTCTGAAGTTCTTCAGACAGAGGATCAACGTATCATTTTTGCTACAAATATCTGGTCTGAAGAAGGTGGAGAATATGAAGACGATCTGGGTACAACATGGTGCAAAGGAAATCTTCTCATTTACGACCCAGTGAGCAATACCGTGATTGACACATTTTATGTTCCTGGAGAAATCTTGGATATCGATGTGACAAATACGCATTTAGCAGTTGCATTCAGTGGTAAAGCTCACTATGACCGTAGAACGGAGTTTGCTGAGATGTTTCGTTTAACGGATGGAGGCACTATCAGCAACCTTTTACCTTTCTGGGTAGGATTGCCTTTATATCCCCGATGTATTGCATTCGTAGGTGATTCGAGTTTTGTGTTAAACCACGCATACTCTGGAATTACCGGTGATTTACCCGCTGGTAACAATCCGATCGCTTTTTGGAATGGTGAACATTGGGATATACGTGCGCAAACGTACCAGTCTCGACTATTCAACAGCATTCGACTGGGTAGTACTCCGAAACATCTAGCTTTTTCGGGTGGCCATGTGAAAGGTATCGTTGGCGTCAATGATTGTGAAAATATTGAAACCGTACAGTGTTCTGAACTTTACACGATGGATCTGGAAACAGATTCTATCGAGGACTGGACTCTCTATTCAGGATATGGCGGCGACTACGACGACACAATCCGAGGGGTCCTTTGGCTTCCCGGAGATACGAGCCTCTTTATTTGGGGCTATGTGAATGAACTTGAAAATAGAGAGACAAGTTTTGTTTACAAAGTAAAAGGAGGTGCTATAGTCTATCGACAAGAAGCTATCCAACCACCTCAAGTTACAGGTTTTACACCTGTCGAATCAGTGGGCGAGATAAAGATTTATCCAAATCCCGCCAATGATATGATCTGGATTGATGGACTAGCAGAATTCCCTGCAAGAGAATCCACGATCAGCATCTTCGATGCTCTAGGACGTCTCGTCGTGACACAACAAATAGATGGTTCTGGGCCAGTGTCAGTAGACATTCGATCTCTTTTGTCTGGGGTATATCTAGCAAAGATTGAAATAGAAGCAGTTCAGGGTAGAATTTTTAAAACTCAAAGAATATCAGTATTTAGGTAATTTCTTACACTTGATGGGAGGAGAGCGATATGCTCTCCTTTTTTTATAAGAAAAATATTTTTGAAAATGCTTACATAAGAAAGCCCGCCGAGCAAATGCTCGGCGGGCTTTCTTCTTTTCATACTGATTACATAATAAAAAGTGTGATACTCTTTTTTATGATTCAATATACGGTACAAGACCCATGAATCGTGCTCGCTTTATAGCGTTCGAAACTGCACGCTGATTCTTCGCAGAAAGACCTGTTCGCTTTCGTGACATGATCTTACCTGCTGGACTCAGGAATCGATAGAGAATTTCTGTATCTTTGTAGTCTACAAACTTAATATTGTTTGTAAGAAAAAAATCGTGTTGTGATGACATATTAGAATGGAATATCTTCTGGATTAATATCGTCTTCTGGGTACTCAATCGTATCTACTTCTGGAAGTCCGCCGGAAGATTCACTTGCATTACTGCGTGCCCCTTCTGATCTTGCACCTCCTCCGTCACTTCGTGTTCCAAATTGAACTCGATCAGCAACTATTTCTGTCCGATACTTTTTTGCCCCATCTGGACCGTCCCAGCTTCTTGTCTGGATACGACCTTCCACTAAAACACCGCTACCTTTCTTAAGAAATTGTGACGCTGTTTCAGCTTGACGGCCAAAGACGACAATATTGTGATAATCGGTCGATTCTTTGCGTTCTCCTGATTGTGGATCTTTCCACACTCGGTTGGTCGCAACCGAAAACGATGTAACTTTTGCTCCTGACGGGAGAGATCGTAATTCTGGATCTCTTGTCAGATTCCCTGCGATGAACGCTTTGTTCAAATACATATATATGAGGATTTATGAATAAGTCGCTCGGATATAAGTATTTTACTCGCCAGCGACAAGATCGTCAATTTTACTTTCGAGGAGTGCTTCATCGACGATTACATCGTTTTGTGCAACAACCTCTAGTGCGATATCTCCTTTATTCTCATCAAGCGGAGCGCCCATTTCGGTAATCGGATCCACATTTCGTGAATCATCAGTACCTTTTCGGCCCTCACGAGTTTCGCGTTTTCCGCTAGATTTTAGAAACTTTTTCGGTATGCGTGTATCTTCACGAACTGTTGAAAAGATAATGTATCGAAGAACATGTTCATGTGCTTTTAAATATGAGTCCAATTCAATAACAACATCTGGGACAAGATCAAATTTGATTGTTCCAAAATATGCTCGAGAAAATGCAATCCGCTTGTTCTCGATCACTTTGTCCATTGAATACGCAAGATCTAATAATGTTGGGGCTTCTTCTGAAATAGGAAGACCTCCCAAGAGTCCGAGCTTTTTTTTGAAGGCATCGGTAACTTCAAAGAGCTTCTCTTCTGTGATCGTTGGTAAAATGTGAAAACCAACTTCATACACACGAGGCTCTAATACTTCTTTCATTTCATTCATATGTGTCGAAAGAGATATTCGTTATGACTAAAGCCCTTAGCTGCTTTTTTCGACATAAAAAAGCACGCTTTGGACGTGCTTCGCTACAATATCATGCAAATGCATTTAGATCAAGAGACTGTACTAATATCTAAACGCCTCTGGTATTTTTTACCACTCTAGCATTAAATGAATATCACTCATTTAATTTTATACCGTATCTCCGCTCCGCATTTGAAAGTAAGGCGTCACGAACGGTTTCGGAGTCTTCGGGCCGAATTGCGATAAGGCTGTCGTAAATATATTGAACATATGAAGGCTCGTTGCGCGCACCGCGATGAGGCAAAGGAGAGACAAAAGGAGAGTCAGTTTCACAATGAATACGATTCAAAGGAGCATAGCGAATGACATCGTCATAATCGCGAACAAATGTGATAACACCAGTGAATGAAACATCAAAGCCCGCGGAGAGAATACGACGCAACACTTCTTCTGTTCCACCAAAAAAATGAAATGTTCCACGTATTTTTTCCCCGTGTATTTTTTGCGCATTTTCTATTATATCGAGCGCATCATGATACGCACTCATATCACGACGATCTTTTCCGCGTGTGTGAATCATTAGTGGAAGTTCACCGCGAAGTGCGAGTTCGATTTGTCCTGTAAAAGCTTTTAGTTGCGATGCGTGCGTTTCTGAAGTTGTGTGATAGTAGTCAAAACCTGTTTCGCCAACACCAACAACTTTTGGATGTGAAAGATATGAAATATACGCATCGATATCAAAATCTTCGCCATGAGAAGTGAAACCTTGTTCTGCACCCTCGCCTAGTTCCGCGGTATCATGAAATATACGTTGAGTGTGAATGGGATGAAGACCGATTATTGCGTAGCAATTTTCATATTTGTCCGTGAGCTCGACGGCGCGCGCAGTGGTTTCGATCTGCGTACCGACGTTGATGAGAGCGACGCGGGCGCTCACTGCGCGCGCCATCACCTCTTCGATATCATCCGAAAATGCATGAAAGTTTGTATGCGCATGAGTATCTATGGCTGTAATTTTTTTTTTCTCCATGTATGTATCTATTTTAATCCCTTCGCAGAAAAAGCGAGTCGGGCTTTTTATTTACCTTTACAGATTCTTGTATCGCGCGAGCAGTCTTTGGCATAAACGGTTCCAAACGAATAGCAAGAGAATAGAGCTCCACAACAAGTTCTCGAATAATCTCCCGAGCTGATTCAGGTTCCGTTTTTACAAGAATAAATGGCTGCGTGCGTGCAATCTTTTCATCCAATTCATTTATCTGAACCCAGAGCATGTCGATCGCTTTTCCAAGTTGAAAACTGTCCATAAAATTTCTAAATTCGTCTCCATATGGATCGGTATGAAGTGTTGGATGTTCGGTCAAGTGTGTTTCTGCCATTTTCATAATACGCGACACAAGATTACCTAAACCATTTGCAAGGTGTGCGTTGTAACTTTCATAAAGTTTTTCATGAGTGACGTCTGTATCTTCAAAGTCCTGAAAATCGCGCAAAACAAAATATCGCGTAGCATCTTCGCCGTATGTTGCAACAAGATCATATGGCGATATCACATTTCCGAGACTTTTGCTCATTTTCTGTCCATCAATCTGAAGAAAACCGTTTATAATAACATGTCGTGTTGGTGAACAATTTGCCGCCATGAGCATCGCCTGCCACATAGCCGACTGCTGTCGCAAATTATCTTTTCCACAATACTGAACAGGGTTCCCGTGAATCCAGTAGTGCGTGTAGCGTTCCACGTCGTCTGGCCAACCGAGCGTTGAAATATAGTTTATCAATGCATCGAACCAAACATACATCACGTGACCTGAATCACCGGGGACTGGAACACCCCACGGCATCTTACTTGCCAAGCGCGAGATTGAAAAATCTTGCAATCCCCGTTCAACAAATGCTTTAATCTCATTGTATCGAAAATCAGGTATGACAAAATCAGGACGTGATGTATAAAAATCCAAAAGCTGTTTCTGGAAAGCTGAGAATTGAAAAAAATAGTTCTCCTCTTCAATCATTTCAAGGTCTCTGTCTGGATGAAATGTGCATCTTCCTTTTCCATCAAGCTCTGAATCTGTTTTTTCGAGCTCGCAGCCCTTACAATACCGAATCGCATAATGTTTTTTATAAATGTAGCCGTTTGCCTCTACAATTTTCCAGAATGCTTGCGCTGAAGCAATGTGTTTTGGGTCTGTCGTACGTATAAAATGTGTCTCTTTCCGAATATCAAGAACATTAAATAGCAGACGAAATTTTTCTGATACGCGATCGGCAAATTCTTGTGGCGAAAGACCTGCTTCACGAGCTGAATCATAAATTTTTATTCCATGTTCGTCCGTTCCTGTATTACTAAAAACATCAAATCCTTGCGACGTCTTGTATCGTGCGAGTACGTCTGCTCTCACGAGCTCCATGGCAAAACCAATATGAGGATAACTATTTACGTATGGTAGTGTTGTAGTAATGTAAAATGGTTTATTCATATCGTGCCTTTACTTTATGTGATTATTATATGCGTGCACAGATTCGTACAACGCTCCACTTTCTTTTTTGTTTTTACTATAATCATCAAAAAATTCTAAGATAATGACAGCTGTTGGGATGGCGATAACGACACCTATAAGACCGGCTAACGTTCCACCAACGAGCAGTGAAATAATCACAACAGAAGGAGGCACTCCAACGACGCGTTTCATTACGATAGGATACAATATATTTCCCTCAATTTGTTGAACAATAAGATACACAAACAATGTAAATAACGCCATATCGAAACCTCCATAAGCAAATGCGAAAAGCATAGCGGGCACAGCAGCAAGAATTGCGCCGAAAGGTACAAGCTCGAGAACTGCGACAAGTAATGCCATGAGAAGTGCGTAAGGAACTCCGACTATAATAAGACCAACATACGTCAGTGCCCCCACCATGAGTGCTACAAGAATTTGTCCCTGCAACCAAAGACCAATTTTCCGTTCAGATCGGCTCCATAAATCTATCGCATATAGTTCATATCTTTTGGGAATAACAATGCGAAGAAATTCATCAACACCATGAGGTGTAATAGCAAGAAAGAAACTGATTACCAAAATAAGAACAAAGTTTATTAAACCACCAAAAACAATACTTGCCCCTTCGAAAACACCCCCCGAAAGTGAACTTGCAGCCCTTCTCAACTCTAGCAAAACTTGCGCTGGATCTTCGGTGCCAGAAATACTCAAGAAAATATCTCGAATCGATTGTCCTGAAATTGTACTAAAGAAACTATTTTCAGGAAGTAAACCCGATAATGAAGAAAGCTCTGAAACGAGAAGTGGAATAAAAAGATATAAACCACCCACAAAAAGAGCCAGCCCCAAAAGATACGCTATGACAACTGCTGGAACGCGTGGAATATGTATTCTCCGAAGTGGTTTTGTAGCTGATGATATAAGTGACGCTAAAACAACAGATGTAAAAAGTATGAGAACAACTTCCGAGAGTTTCCAGAGAAAGAAACCAAGCGCAACAAAAAACATCACCAAAACGAGACTTTGAGGAGTTATCGATATTTCATATTTGAGTGGTGACGCCATAGACTTTTACAGTGTAGCACGAGAATGTTGACTGTGAATATCCTTATCCTCTCAACGTCAATATTTTTGAGAGATCTTCTTTTGATGCGGGACCGACATATGCCAGATTAAGCATGTCGTCGACAAGCATCTTTTGTGCTACACGTTTTATATCCTTTACTGTAACTGCCCGAATTTTGCGAGCGTAGTCTTCTGGTTTTTCTACATTTTTCAACAAAATCTCTTGAGATCCGACCCAATCAGCATGCTGATCGGATGTTTCAAGTTCAAGCATCATAGTACCGAGATGATAATCTTTTGCTTTTTTCAGCTCTTTTTCATTTACATCTTCATGTGCGATTCTACGCAATTCTTCAAGAATTGCCAAAATAACTTCAGAAACACGATGAGGTACAACGCCCGTAGAAATCTCTATAACTCCGTGATCAGTGGATGAGTCTTGATCTGCACGCACATAGTACCCAACACCCATTTCGTCACGCAATCGTTGAAAAAGTCGAGAACTCATACCCTTTCCTAAAATTCCAGCGATCAATCTAAGTGTCGGCAAGTCTTTGTGTTCGAGACCATGACTTCGCACACCCAAAATGAGATGAGTTTGATCTGTCTTTTTTTCAAGATGTGAAATAAATGGCTTTTCTTGTTTGCTTGTCGAAGGCGCACGTGTGTCGACTGTTTTTTTCTTTGCTTGCTTTCTACCCGTTGAAATATTCTTAAAGAGTTTCTGCACAAGTGCAACAACGTCCCCATGCTCCACACCTCCGGCTACAATGATTGCTGTAGCTTGTGCGACATAATGTTTTTCACGATATGCAATAAAATCTTCGCGCTTAACTGATTTTATAACATCAGCAAGACCCAGAATCGTCCATCCTGCTGGCTGATCACCGTAGAGTGCTTCTGCGAAAACATTTTGCACTTTTCGCATAGGAAGATCTTCATACATATTCATTTCATCTAAAATAACTCCGCGCTCTTTTTCAATTTCCTCAGCTGGAAAAGTTGAATTGAGATATATATCAGCAATGACGTCAAAAATCTTTACAAAATCTTTTGAACGTCCTTTTGACCAATATCCCGTGTATTCAGTTCCCGTAAATGCATTACTTACCGCTCCAAGTGAATCGAGTTCTCTATTTATATCTCCCGAAGTTGGTCGTTGCACAGTGCCCTTAAAACACATATGCTCGAGAAAATGTGAAATTCCGTTGATATCTTTCGTTTCATATTTACTCCCCGCCTCAACAAGCACCATAACCGTTACAGTCGGATTCTCTTTCATAGGAACAGTAATAATACGCAAGCCATTTGGCAAAGTTTTTTTCTTATATGTCATACGGCATTATAGTAACACAGGTTTGTGAAAGGATAAACAATAGATTAAAATAGGACCATGTATCAAGAAAAAATTCCAAAAGTTATTAGTGCTCTTGTTGGCATAGTATTTATTTTAATTATCGGTTTAGGATTTCTCATTTTCGAACAAATAAAAGTTATCAATATGTTAACTGAGCAGTTGGAATCCAACATTCAAAGGAACGCTCAGTGATGTTACTTCCCTATATCAAGCGTGTCGGTAATCTTTATTTTTTCTAGGAATTCATGAGAGTGAGTGACGAGGATCATAGCGCCTTCGTATGCATTGAGTGCTTTTGCGATCACTGGAAGATGGCGAAAATTGATGTGATTCGAAGGTTCATCGAGTATTAGCAGACCAGGTTTTTGCAAGACGAGGCGAGCAAATGCCACGAGTCCTTTTTGTCCTTCTGAGAGTGAGCCAATTTTATTGTAAACAAGATCGCCTGTGATCAAAAAATTTGCCGCTGTTTTCCGAAGCATTTCTTCGTTCACTGTATCCATGACTTGCGCAAGAGATTGAAAAACTGTGTCCTCGAAGTTGAGCGTTGAAAAATCTTGACGATAATATCCCACAGCAACATTCTCTGCGATCGTTTCACCTTTTTGTTGTCCTGTTGCTATCTTTTCAAGAAGTGTACTTTTTCCTATTCCATTTGGCCCCTTCAAGAGCAAGCGCATTCCCTTTCGCAAAACAATGTCGCATTTTTTTTGTTCAATTTTTCCATTCTTTAGACGACTATATGACTCTAGTTGCAAAACTACACCATTCAATGACTCTTGTGTCGGTATTGTAAAGTTACGAATAGTCTTATCTTCGCGATATTCATCTACTTTATTGGCTTCAGCTTCAGCAGCGGCTTCGCGCATTTGCTTTGCAACCATACGCAAGCGCCCTCCTTTATTTGCAAAGAAGTTTGCCTTTTCTTTTTTCTCTCGAATACTTTTTTCGAGACGTGCATTTTTACTGCGTTCTTTTTCTACACGAACTTCCAGATCTTTGATCACGTCAAAATAATTTCCGACGTAGTTGTCGATTTTTTTTGTATACACGTCGAGATATAAAACCCCCTCTGTAAATGCATTCAGAAAATTTGAATCGTGAGAGATCACGATCACTGTTTTATTATAATTTCTCAGATAATCTGTTAAATGCTCAATACCCGCCGAATCAAGATTATTCGTCGGCTCGTCGAGAAGTAAGAGATCAGGCTTTTGAATAAGTGCGGATGCAAGTAAGAGTCGTGCTTGTTGACCTCCAGAAAATTCATTTATTTTTTTATCATAATCGACGACAGGAAGAGCCACGACGTCGAGCACTTCGTCAATCATAGGATCGAGGGCATAAACTTTTTTTTGAAAAACAGCTTGAAAAAATTCCCGCAATGTATATGACAGCTGTTCGCGCGGTATCACCTGACGAGATAATGCAATAGAAAGATCATGATCGATCAAAATGCGACCTTCTTCTGGAGCTAAAGTATTTGTGAGAAGTTTAAACAACGTACTCTTTCCTGCTCCATTTTGCCCCATGAGCGTTACTTTCGTACCTTGTCGCAGTGAAAAATTCGCCTCAACTAAAATGGGCCTTTTCGGTCCATAACTAAACGATACATCATCAAATTTTACAATACTCTTTTTTTCTGACATGTGACTAGACTAGCGTATTGTTGCATGAGAGTAAAGGTTATCTAAGTCATGTATAAATTGAGCTTAGATGAAGAGAAAAATTTAAAATGATTTTAGATTATTTAAAAAAGCAAGAGATATTGACAAATATACATATTAAGTACTTTAACAGAAGTGTCCTAATTCATTAAGGAATTGATCTTTCAATTTTCTATTTTCAAAAGCGAAGGACTCGTTCGTCGCAAGCGAGAATTTTTGATCGATGAGGATGACAGCGAGGATTTAGATTTTTGAGTGATGACGAGTAGCGAAGAAGTAAAGAGAGCCCCCGGGCGCATATGCTCGGGGGCTCTAGACTAAAAATACTTCATACCTTACGCTTCATCATCACACATCAATCCTCTGCGATATATGTCATCTACAATTTTATTGAAAACACGTGATGATATTTCCGAAGCCCCGAGAAGTTGAGCTAATCGAACTTTACTCACAGACCAAAGTGCATATTTCAAATGAAAAACCCAGGACAATATGACGCTCGCTACGGAAACACATCCGTATAAGGAAATGAACTCAATTTCGTGATAACTTTTGGCTTCAGAGACCAACTGAGTGAAGACATAGGCTCCTCCAAATACCACAGTGTAGAAACTAAGATTCCATCGAAAGTTATCAAATGCCAAGGTGAAATCGAGCCGAGCTAAATACACACTTCGTTGCTGTGAAAGCCCATACCCCTCAAGTTGCTGCATTTGAGAAAGTAAAAATATTCGTAGTATGTGTATCATCACTATCCCAAAAAGGAGAATACGAGTTTCAGCAAACACGCCATTTTCTCGCAGCATCAAAAGAACAAAAACAAAAAGCAATAGGTCAAAACATTTCGGATGACAGAATCTGTACAAAAAAAGATTCATGCTTGGAAAATTTAAAAAAATTTGAACCTCTTTATACGTCATGGACCAGAAAGTAAAGTTCTCATTGAAAGTAAAGTACTTATTCATTTTGTTTTCTTTTACCATACGCCGGCAGGGTATTCGTGTCAACAAACAACATTTGCGTTATAATAAAAAAATGAGATTTAACCCAAGAACCCCAGAAACCTCCATCGCTAGCAAAAAACCTGTTCCTTTTATTTCTCGTATTCCTGACACAGAAAATCGACAAAAGAACGAAGTGGGAGTGATCTCCATAGGAGACGACAGGCAAAGTGAAACACTTTCAACTGACCTTGAGAAAAATTTATGGCGTTTCATGGAAATGCCTAAGATAGTAGAGAAATTTCCAAATCTCACTCAAGACGATGTCCGTATCGCGCTCGAGAAAATATCAGATGATCCAGATATCACAACAATTGCATTTTCCCCAAATACTCAGATCGTGGACTTAATTTCAGACAAAGCAACAGAGATATCTGTCCTATATAAAAACCATGTGAAAACTTTTCTCGATCCCCAAAAAAATATGCAAACAAATCAAAAATGTAGCGAGCTCCAAGAAAGTCTCAGTATGTTCATAGAAGCTTTCGTTAATGTTCGCTACGCTCCTCTCGTGATAGATAGGTTCAACAACGATCACAACAGTCGACGGGCTCATCAAAGTGCAATCAGAGAAGAACGTAACGAACGAATGATCAGTGGTTACTCGCAAGGTGAAGTCATGTCTACGCTTCTGGATTCAACATTTCTCGGGCGCAACAACAGTGGTCAGCTTTTAAATTCTTTAGGATCGGACAAACACACTGGTTTTTTAAAACGACTTAAAGAAATCGATGAAAATGATATTGCACAGGCAAACTCTGAATTTGGAATAATTATAAATTTTTTCAAAGAGCCTCATAATATCCATATGCTATCTCAAATTGAAAGAGAACTTCAGGAGCTTTTTGATACGTCTGGCTCATATCAAAACAGCGCACAATACTCGATGGACTCCAAAGCATTTACGAAAAAAGTTGCAGGAATAATCGACAGTATTATGGTAAAAATATTCCCCCAGATCAACACGTTTGCTTCAATATATGAGCCAAATCAAGAGGTTGTAGATACGAGTTCTCTTAACAATTAATGGAGAGTAACTTATAGGCCAAAGATGGTTAAAAAAATATTAAACAAAAATAGCAGAGCAACAACTGTTGCTCTGCTATTTACATCCCTCAAGAAAAGAGCTGCATAGTTATATGTAAGCCTCAATTAAGGCTGCTCCAACTTTTTGATATTTATTCCACCCCAGAGGTCTCTGCCCTGGAATCAACGTGTGAAGACGGCGTGTCGTATACTGAAAATTTATCCCATTATCAATGTCAAAAAAATTACTGACTTCTTGTCTTTTGCCACCTATCAACGAATAACTTACTCCACGCGTTGGTTCAGTAATACTCAGGATTCTATCCTCGCTTCTTTCTGGATCTAAAAAATGTTTCGCGACATTCACAAAAGATTCCAGATCTGCATTGCTTGGATTCAGCGAGAAATTGAAACTCGCATCCAAAGTGGAAGCTGGCGGCAGAAAATATGGTTTCTTAATCTCAGGCGAAATGCACACCAAATCCCAATCGCTACGAATGTGAGTAAACATCACACGAAAAAGTGTTTTGGAATTCATGCTTGGCCCAAAAAACAGAGCCCAAATCAGTAAAGCTCTTTGATCAGACCTCGAAACGCCTCGCGGTATTTCGAAGCTTTCATTTACGCGTCTTGGTAAAATACGCTCAGGCGGCTTAGTAAAGCCCCAAACCGAGATCATCTCCATATGGTTAGACAATTGAAAAAGTGAAGAAATTTATTTTCATATTAATCCTATATCTTTCAAAAAATTAGTCAAATGCTAGAGAATAAGATATGTGTTACGATATGAATATGGAAAAAATAGACCTCAAAACAACAATACGTTATGTTACACAGAATCTTGTAATAGTACTTGGTCTTGTGCTTATATGGCGAGGAATTTGGTATATTTTGGATGCTATTGATATTTTATTTTTTGGAGGAATTCATACTTGGTCAGCTATTGGAGGTATTATTTTAGGTTTATTCTTGCTCTATGCCCCCGATCACGATTTAAAAGAAATTCAGAAATTGTAGAGTTTTTCGGATCATTTTTGAGCGCATTTTTTAAATAATTTTTGAGTATTTTACAAACATTGCAAGAGAGGTTGACTTATTTATAGTATTATAGTATAATTTAATAAGTGTTCCAAAAACTTTTCCTGATCGTAAGCCTTATTTTAGGCACTACGATTTTCGCTTTTGCACAAAGTGCAGTGAGCGAAACCGGTTCCGACACCGGTTTTACTAATGTCGAGAAAAACAGTTCGCCCAGTTCGCCGAAAAATGGGAGTGCTATGCGCCCCCTGCAAAGCGAAACCCCTTGGTTTCGTGATCCGAACATGTGGGCCTATGAATCGGTTCAGGTTGGATCTGATCCAGCCTCGTATTTTACAAACTTAGCACAGAAACGAGTCGGGGACGGAAGACTTTGGACGATCATCGCGGGGGATAACCCGACCTTGGGAAACTACCAGAGCTGGTGGAGGTCCGATCTTGGGAGATATATCCCTTCAATTAATGAGGGGAATTACATCCTTGCGAGGAAGCAAGTCCTCGCGAAACAACTTCCGCGGTCCTCAGGAATTGACGACAGCGCCATTGTTAGAGACAATGACAATGCCCTTGTTGGCGACAATACTGGTGTCTCTTGTGGTACGTGGTTGCTGCGAGTCTCTCTTCTAGTGATCTCGTTGTGGATTCTTTCCTTCGTGAGAGACACGAAGCTGACATTAACCAGATCGGGCATTCAAAATGTCTCAAATGGAAAGATTGTCTATTTTTCCATGAAAACGTCCGATTTGGACGTGATCGTAATTGGAAACCAAGACTTCAACATGGCTGCCACTGTCAAAACAGAAGCGCAAATTACAGAAAGCGCGACAAAATCAACAGCCCATGAGGGCACAGAAGCTATCAGAGCTGCCTATAAGGATGAAGACACTACTTCAGCAAGCTGATGAAATGCTCAGCCGTAAAAAAAGCACACCTAAAAAGGTTGCGCTTTTTTCTTGCTCAAAATTTTTTACTAATAAATTGTATATATGAGTTAGTAGCTGTCGTCTTCTTCGTCATCACTTAAATCAAGATCGTCTTCTTCTTCTTCTTCTAAATCATCATCTCCAAATGAATCAAGATCGGGTTCTTCTTCATCTCCCTCTGCAAAAGCAACGAGAGACTTTGCTGGTGCAAGACTATTTTGATAGATTGATCCAACCAACATCGCAAGATGTGATTGCAAAGATATGTTTGAGTTCATATATTGCTGATCCCTAAAAAGGAAAAAAACTGAATTGGTCTAATAACAACCTCGCAAAATACGAAGGTACACCAATTGTGTATATTTTTAAAAATAATGCAAGTTTTCCCCACATAGATCTGGGGAATTCCAAAATCCATAAAAATTGGCTATGGTACACTCCGGGGGTAGCAATAAATAAATTCACATGTCAAAAGTTCTCATTATCTCAGCACATCCCCTATCTGCACCTGAATCAATCTCACTTCAGCTTTTAGAGCATTTTCTTAAGGGATATTCTGAAAGTCATCCGAGTGACGAAATCGAAACTTTAAATCTTTATGATGAACCAATAGATTTCCTCAGAGCAAAAGATTTTGCGTCTTTTAATGATGACGACACGATTCCCGCAAAAAATCCCATTGCAGAATATTCACGAAAGTTTGCGTCGTATGACACATATCTTTTAGTAGCCCCTATGTGGAATTTTTTATTTCCAGCAATTCTCAAAGCGTATATCGATTATATCGTAACTGCAGAAATCACATTTCACTACACAAGCAATGGTCCCGAAGGTCTTTTGAAAAATAAAGGGAAACGTGCTATCTACATTACCGCAACAGGAGGAATAGGGTATTTTGACGGCCCATTGTCTGCAATAAATTACGGCTATCCATATCTGAAATCAGTTTTTGGCTTCATGGGAATTGACATAATGACATATCTTGTCGCCGAAGGTACAGCACAAGCAGAATATTTTGAAAAAAAAGACGAAGATCTTATACGAGCCTACGAAACTGGAAAAAACTTTTAAGCTTCATACCTCAATACGACATTATTTAAATTCAACTGACTGTCACCTCGGCATAGCTTTTTTTACAGAATTTTATTTTTTACATTTTCCTCGAATGATCACATCGAGTGTTTCTTCTTCAAAATGTTCAATTCCCTCTACGTTGCAAAAAAATTTCTTTGGTAAGCGAATGTGAAGTACTTCATGGCAGGTATCACACACCGCATGGTGATGTTCATCATTTTTGTGCTCATAGGCACTTTCTGTACCTGAAACAAGAATCTTTCTAACAATCCCTTTTTGAACAAATAGATCAAGATTTCGATATACCGTTACGAGATCTATGGTTGGATTTTTTTTCTGAATCACGTGTGCCGACATAATCGTGCCACTTTTTTTGAGTGTTTCAAGTATTTCTTTTCTTTTTAAAGTCAGACGAAATGTGGTCATGTGATAGTATATTATTAGCGTTTAATGTGATCAGAGACTTTATCCAGACGATGGTCATCATGATCGTCATTGTCGCCATGGTCATCATGATCGTCATTGTCGCCATGGTCATCATGGTCATCATGGTCGCCATGGTCATCATGGTCGCCACCGTCATGTTCATGTGAATGTGGAGTAAGTAGGCCAACACTAGCAATCACCACAACACCAAGCATAAACAGGCCTATATGCCTCCAGACATTTCCGCTTGTTCTTGAGTCACTGATAATCGAGGGAAAGAGATCGTGCATGACGATTTGTAAATATATCCCCGCTGAAAGTGCCAGCAAAAAACCCTGCGTCGTCAATGACTCCGAAAGAACGAGTCCAATCGCAATACCGACAAAAATCGCAAGTGCACTGAAAAAATTGAGCAGAAGTGCACGACCATGAGAATATCCTGCTTTACGAAGTATAAAATACTCTGAAATTTCTTGAATAAATTCGTGAATAAAAATACTTGCAGCAACCATAATTCCCAGTGGCAAAGATACAAAAAATGCTGGAACAAGCAGAATCCCATCACCAATATTGTGTATTGCATCACCAATTAAAATCTTTGTTCCGCTTTTATCTGGAATGCAACCTTCGCAATCTTCTGCATGATGATGATGTGTTTCAGGAATCAATATTTGAACAATCCACATACCTACAAATCCAATAATTATAGCAATCAAAGCAGTATTGCTCGAAAGAAATTCAAATGCCTCGCCAAAAAGACTCACAACGGTTACAAAAAGAATGCCTGTTGAAAACGTTATCAGGAAAGACATATTTTTTGTTAGCCATCTCCGAGATGATTGAGTAATAAAAATGAGTCCCCCAAATGATGCGAAAGTAATAATCATACCAGCAATTACAATATATATTTCAGTCATACATGTATGATATATCAAAATTATATTTATGCAAGTCATTTGCATTTCCAGATTTTAGAATGATTTTCGTATTTTTTTAAATATGCCTCGCTAGTATGCAAACATATTAGTAAAAAATATTTTATGAAATACAACATAAGTCACATTTTCTTTGTCGTACTAGCCTTTTTCGCAGTAACGTCATTTTCGCTTCTTGCAATAAAGTGGACAGAAGCCAGTTCTTCTTTGCCAAAAAATTTTTCTGTTCAGCATATCGTTGATAATGGGAAAATTCATCTAGCGTGGGAGCCACATGAGTCATGTCGTATTTCAGATTTTACTTCTGATATGCGATGGGAACTCACGACACAAGGGTATCTTCCTTACGAAATTGACGACATTGAAGAACACGTCGTGTCCGATTATTCTGGAGGAGCTTTTTCGTATGAATTAAGTGAAGAGCTTTTTAACTCTGGCTATGTTGCACAAGACATAGAAGAGGTTATGCAAGAATATTTTGAACCTGTATGTTTCTTTGGAATTTCAAAGGAAGTTATTTTTTCTTCTAACAACACAAAAGAATCAGAAATAAACATAGAAAATACAATACGTCCAACATCAGGAAATTCTCTTATAGACAATAATATTTCTTTTGGAAATGAATATTCTTATGTTCTATTGGTTCTGGACGAAAACGGAAATACTGTAGAAGAATCAGAGCCTGTGAGTGTAAGTACTCAGTACACAAGTTCATTATCAAGTAAATTTCAAGTCGGTGATCGTGTTGAATTTTGTATGTGGATGCCTAGACGAGGTTATTCAACTGAGTCCGGCAAACGAAGTAGCACTCTGGGAAGATACACAAAAGGCACCATAACTTCCCTTTCTGCACCTTATATTGATAGTTATTCATACTGGCCAGTTTCTTGGGATGCAGGCGCAACATCTTTTGTACGAGAGGATTTCATATCAACAACATGTGCACCATTTTATTCATAGTATCAGAAACCAACATGGACACGAACGCGTATGGTTGATATCATGCGCATATGAAACAAAAAATATGTCTTTTTCTCGTGGGTTTTCTCGTATTCATAGGATTCACACACACGAGCAAAGCGCAAGAACTCCTTATTCCCGAAACGACCACTTATAGAGCTGTCGTAACCGAGGTTGTTGAAGTTATTGGAACTGGAATTTTTTTCCAAGGTGGTGAAGAAGTAAAAACGCAAGAAATAAAAGCAAAAATTTTAACCGGAGAACAGAAAGGCGACATCATCATGATCGGCGATGATTTTCTTATGATGAATGAAGGTGATACTTTTTTTGGATTACACACAATATATAACGGACAAGCAACCTATGGCGTTCTCGACTATGACAGACGATCTGGATTAACATGGCTTTTTATAATCTTTGTAATTCTTATTATTGGTCTTGGCAAATGGCAAGGTGTTCGTTCTCTTGTAAGTCTTGGGGGTAGTTTAGCGGTGATTATTCTTGTTCTCATTCCTCTCTTGCTAAGTGGCGCACCACCTATATTAACGAGCGTAGGTCTTGCATCTATCATCCTTGCTATTGCGATATTCTTTACCCATGGTTTTACACGATATTCCGCAATCGCATTTGTAGGAACTTCCATCACAGTCATTATAACAGGTATCCTTGCGTCATTTGTTGTCTATAGCGCGCATCTTACAGGATTCGCTTCAGATGAATCGACATATCTAAACTTCAATACAGGTGGGTCACTTGATTTTGTAGGTCTTTTAATAGCTGGAATGATTATCGGTATTCTGGGAGTCTTGGACGACATTGCTATCACTCAAGTTGCTGTTGTTCGCGAACTTTACGGAGCAAATGCAAATTTAACAAAAAAACAGATCTTTCAAAGCGCATTACGTGTTGGGAAAGAGCATGTTTCTGCTCTTGTAAATACACTTGTTCTTGCATACGTTGGAGTTTCTCTACCTCTTTTACTTTACTTTTCTTCAGCAGGATCAGGCAATACTGTTATGACAATCAATAGTGAAATTTTTGCAACAGAAATTATTCGTACAATACTAGGTAGTATTGGACTTATTCTTACTGTTCCGCTAACAACTCTTCTTGCTGTCATGTTTTTAGATGATACACGTGGAAAAACAACGGAGGACGAAAATATTCCGCATGCATGTGCTGGACACTCACATTGATGAAGATGCTTCTGCATCTTTTTCTTCTTCGGGTTCGATTTCTGTCTCAATTTTGATTTCAGAACCTTCTTCCAGAATAATTTCATTACTAGTTGAAGGAGAAACATCTTCAATAATTTTTGGTGCTGATCTATAAACGAGAGTAAAAATGAAATAAACAAGAGCTACACCAAAAAGTGCAATGAGAGGCACCGTCACAAAATATGTTCTTTTTTTAGACATGCTCAGATTATATAATAAAAAAAGATATATACTAATAGGATGAATACTGAAATAAAATTAAAAGAAGGACTTTTTGCAGGAGGTTGTTTTTGGTGCATTGAAGGTGCAATGCATACTATTGACGGAGTTCTAAAAGCTCAGTCCGGTTATGCGGGTGATTTTGATGGTGAGCCAACATGTAACGACGTCGCATTACATCGTGTTCACGCTCGTGAAGCAGTACTTGTAACGTACGACGAAAATCTAGTTTCCTACGAGAAACTTGTTCGATTCTTTTTTACACTCATTGATTCAACAGATTCAGAAGGACAATTTCATGATCGTGGTGAATCTTACACAACAGCGATATACATTATGGATGAGCACGAAAAAAAAGCGGTAGAAAGTGTCATAGAAGACCCCACCGAGATGAAAATCTATGAGAAACCCATTGCTACAGCCGTTCTCAAACGAAATCGCTTTGTCCCCGCAGAAACAAAACATCAGAACTACAAGGAAAAGAATCCAGTTCACTATGATTCATATTTGGAAGGATCAGGCCGCGCAAAATATCAAAGAGACATTACCAAAAAACACACATTAATGAAAGAGTAGTGCGAACGCAGCTATTTTTAAATTCCATAATGAATTAGGATACTACATCATTACGACGGTAAAACAAATCAGCAAAAGACTACATTACCAAAGCGTACAATGAGAGAATGATCATTGCCCAAACAAGCTCGAGAATGATTACAGGAATACTAAAGCGCCAACCGCGATCTGCGAAAACAAGTAAAGGAGTAGAGAAAAGAGCAAGCAAGCCAGCAAAACCGAAGATAAAAGCCATAAAACCAGCAGATAACATTCCTGTGCCATATCCCCCAGATATACCATAACCGACTACATTATTCTTTGTTACAACATGTACAACGATCATAACACCCACAAATAATACAAGTGCTACCAAAGCATAAAGATGATTTCGAACTTCAAAAAGCGGAGAAGAAATACTTGGCTTCATTGTGCTTAATGACGAATCTCCTGTGTCCATTTTTCGAGATTCTTTTATAATTGCAAGCAGTACGACAAGTGCAATTACAGCTAAAACGATCCCTACGATTCGCCATATATACAGCGCGACCCATGATTTTGCATACGCCCCACTAACAACATACGACTCGCCCACATCAAGATATTCAATGTATTCCACAATCTGACCATAACCAAGATTTTGAATTTGAGAAGACAATGACTGAATTTGTGCGGAGTCTTTTTTTGCAACAGACGAAAGCATGGCTGATTCAGAATATTGTGATGCGTAATCTATCTCACTATCAACATTTCGTAGAGTAAAATTATTTTCTACGGAGACACCAATTCGAGAATCTTCTATTGTCGCATCAAGCGATCTAATCGTTTCGAAATCATAATTAAACGAAGCAAGACCTTTTGAAACGAAGGCAGATGAATTGTAAATAATCACAATGGCTCCTGAGGCATACTGAGGCGTTGTTTCACTGAGAGTTACAGAAAGTACATTCCCTTCAAGGGAAAATACGGGAAATACAAAGGTGGATTCGCCCCACTCATTGTAGTAGTCTGGAGAATCTTCATACCGAATACAGCGAGCACCTGTCGTATAGTCATATTCTATACATTGCGGTTTTCGTATCTCTTGTAAAATTGAAAGATTTCGAGCATCATCTGTCGGCAATTCAAATAAGATTGTCGTCATCTCTTCTTTTTCCGTATTCGTAAACGCTATGCGTGTTTGCACAAAGCTATCTCCATTACCACGAAATAATACTGACGTAGCGTGCTTTTGGCCGACAAAAATATTTCCGAACTGCGGATCAATTGGTGGCATAATTCTGATATCAGGACTTGCAAAAGCATTATCGAAAGCGGGTTCTACCATACCCATACTAGGCATTGTTTCGCTAGATTCTTTAGAAGTTTGTGCCTGAACATTCTCCACTTGAAAAATCCCAGTGACCGAAACACCCATGAAAAACAACATCACTATTATTGACGCTTGTTTTAAACATATTTTCATGATCATTGACGCTTGTTTTAAATGACTTGAACGAAGAGTACTTGGAGAAGAATGCTTTTTCATAAAGATGATAGCTTATAAATAATACACAGAGTATAGTTCATTTTTAAAGTTACGTCACTTTTAATGAACTAAATTGTTATCTCTAACGAATTTAATACGTTGTCTCTACTGCTCGTATCCACGAAAGGACATCTGCGTGCAAATCTCGCGTATCTGGACTTTTATTACCATCCAAAAGCACGTGTTTGTCGACGTCAAGTCTGTAATACTGGTACAATGGCGATCCTTTACTGTTAATAATCGAAACGATAGGATCATATTGAAAATCACAATTATTTTCGAATCCACCAGCGTCTGCCTCTTCTACGAGAGGTTTATCACCGCAACATCGATCGTCGCCTGTTGCATACGGAATATAAAGCGGAATATCCCACGCAGTATTATTCACAGCATTTTCCATGTAGTATGTTGGATCGGTGCCAAGAACTCCTACTCTTTCTTGTAAAATATCCCAATCTTTATCGCCCTGATATACTTCTGGTAAACATGCATTCTTGAAAAATATATCCATGCGAGGAGAATTTAAAAATGCATCGGGAATAAGCCCCGCGAGCGGTGGACGTTCTTCTCCTTGTGCCCAAATATCAAGCCCCAGAAGCCAAACACCTGATGCGCCCGCACTCGTTCCATGAACAAAAAAGTATGGCGTTGGATACGTTTCAATATAATGATCCACGCTCGAACGAAGAGCTAAGAAACCATCCACCCGCGCTGAAGCATTTGGATTATAAGGATCTTTTTGACCTACACCAGCGTAAATATCATGGTCACAATATGAAACAGCCATGATGCGATATCCATCTTCGATGAGATCATGATAGAAATGGTATTCTTTATTCATCAAAAAACTTAAAGGATTCTCGACTGTTTGTTCGAGATTTGGTTCATAGAGCTTTGAAAGTCCGCCAACATACTTTCCGTCTGGCGCGTAATGCCCTACTGAACCACCCCGAATATAAATAAGCGTAGGAACCTCTTTCCCAATAGAATCCTTTGGCTCAATGACGCCGTATGTTTGGTATCCTTCTGCCCCACATTCATATGCACTATTTCGATATAAACTCACATGAAAATCATAGCCAGCGATTCTCTCATCGCGTTCTTCTATGAGAGTATGTTTATTGGAATCTGTGGCAATAGGCATAATACCCCAAGATCCTGGCCCCGTTGGTAAGACGAGAGGAGTGGTTGGATTAGGTGATGTATTTGATGTTGTCTCAGGCTGTGTTGTTGTGCTAGTAGATTCTCTCGATGGAATGAATGACCTCTTTACGATGTTTTTTGAACCTGAATCATTTCGAACAAACAAAAATATAATAAACAAGATAAGCAAAAGCAGGCCAACAAGGATTCTCCAATGAGGAAATTTTGATGTAGTCATAACTTTAGAGTAGCATATATATACAAAGGCTCCTAATTTTGTCAAATGTACGTGCTGAATTACAATCTAAATCTAAGCTAGAAAACATCCAAAAAGATTCATCCTAAATTCAAATGCCACTCTATATGAAGGGCATCTGAAAACCCCCAGTGCTTTGACGAGGGGGTTTTCACTTAAAATTTAGATACTTTACTATTTCATTTCATCTAATGATTTCGAGCCTGTATAATACGGTCAACAATGTTCGAAACAAACAAAGATGTAACGTCATGAGGTGAATATCGCATACTGAATTCAAAATGTGCGAATGACGGTTGCTCCTTAGGGAACTTCACAAAAATGTCACTATAATCTTGTACTCCCCCTATAGGAGGCTCAAGAGTGAATTGCGTACTGGAAGCTGAGAAATGATTACGAAAGCGATTCTTCAAAATTGTTTGATCTGATGATTTAGAGACATGAAAAATGATACGACATCCTTCTTCTTGGGAGACCAACTCAAAAGAAGAAGGTTTTTCACATTTCACTTTTAGGCAAATTTTACAGTTGGTTTTTATCAAAGAAGAAATATAATGGCAGTAAGCAGAGTCCCGCCGAGGCCCCTTGGTTAGTATCACCTCCATTTTATCCGAAAGAGGTGAAAATTCTGAAAACGTACGGACTATCTCTAAAAGTTGAAAAAGTGCGATGTAAAGACCGCCCGCAGAGTAAAGTCTCAGTTTTTCTGTGGGTTGCTCAAAAAACGGTTTATATTCGTGCGACTCAACTCTCATGTATCTATTACACAAAAAGCCTGATGTGTTCTCAACCCAAATAATGACATCACTTTTTCTTAGTGTCTTATCAGAAATACGCACTGGCCTTGTATCCACCCATGAGTACAAACATATCACGATATTGTGTAACTCAGAAGCCTGCGTATTTTTTTTTACAATCACACTTTTGTCAAACCATTTAACAATTTGATCTACCTCCGAAGGTTCTGCTGTTTCAATTGAAACCTTTAGCTCTTGAGCCCTTAATAGTCTTTTTAGTGCTTTGATAATTGCAATTCGTAATAGCCCATTGGGCCCCAGAATGAGTATTTTCATGACAAAGTATTTGTATATACAATACCTACAAGACTGCATGGTGTCAATTTTACGAAACACTTATGTAATTCTCGCGCGAATCCAACCAGCCAGATCGTCTTTAGAAATTCGAATTTGCTCAGTTGTATTACGATCACGTATCGTTACTGTCTTATCTTCAAGTGAATCAAAATCTATGACAACACAGAATGGTGTTCCGATTTCGTCTTGGCGACGATATCGCTTGCCAATATTTCCGTGGTCATCCCAAACAACATGATGAAACTCTTTTTTTAACATCTCAAAAACGTCGCGCGCTTCATTCCAAAGTTTCTCTTTGTTTTTTAAAAGTGGCGATACTGCAACAGTATACGGAGCAATATGTGCGGGAAGATCCAAAAAAACTCGAACATCATCCCCTGCTGTATCTTCACGATAGGCAGAAAGAAGCACTGCCAGCACTGCCCTCTCGAGACCACATGACGGCTCTATTACATGGGGAATAAATTTTTCTTGCGTTACCTCATCTACATATTCAAGACGAGCGCCGGATTCTTGCATATGTCGCGCCAAGTCATAATCTGTACGATAGGCTAAACCAAAAAGTTCTTTTTGACCAAAAGGATATTCAAATTCAAAATCGATAGTTCTTTGTGAATAATGAGCACGATCAGCGTCAGGAATATCAACACAATGAATCTTGGAACTATCAATACCAATAGACGTGATCCACGACAGCATTTGCTCTTGAAAAAACGTGAACGTTTCTTTCCATTGTGATCCATGAATAAAATATTCAATTTCCATTTGTTCAAATTCTCGAACACGAAAGATAAAATCTCGAGGTGTAATTTCATTTCGGAATGCTTTTCCCACTTGTGCTATTCCAAAAGGAAGTTTAGGGTGAAAAGAATCCATAACATTTTTGTAATTCAAAAAAATACCTTGTGCTGTTTCAGGACGAAGATAAACAACAGAAGCAGAATCTTCAACGGTTCCGACTTTTGTTGATAACATCATATTAAAAGTTCGAACTGGACCAAGAGGATTTCCTTCGGGGCTTTTGTGATTATTTTTAGTCACAAAATCATTCATTTGTTGAGGCGTCCATGACGAGGCATCACTGACTCCAGCTTCTTCCAAAAGGTGATCGGCGCGGTATCTCTTATGTGTCACAATATCTTCTACAAGCGGATCAACGAATTTGTCGACATGTCCTGTAGTTTCCCATACACGTGGATGCATGAGAATAGCAGAATCTAACAAATACATATTTGTTTGAGAACTTACAAATTTTTCAATCCAGTTATCTCGGATATTATTTTTCAACAGTACGCCAAGTGGGCCATAATCGTATGTTCCAGCAAGCCCTCCATATATTTCTGAGCCCTGAAAGACGAAACCACGTCTTTTGGCTAGACTTACAATCTTCTCCATATCTGTCTGTGTTGTATGTTCTGACATAAGACTAAATGTATCAGTCGGAGAAATGTTTCGCAACATCGTGGCACATCTATTCTACTTTTCCACTTGCTCCAACAGGTGACGTGTCCCCAGACAAAAGTGTTGTTAGTGAAGTCCTGGACGATCTCACAAGCGTACCACTAAAAACATCAGTTCCTTCTATGATAATCCTATCAGTGAGCTCAGGAGAAGTATTGATCTGAGTCACTGAGGGAGTAATAGCAAACTGAACAAAAACTTCCCGGGGAGTTTTTGCAAAACCGGTCCCTGCAGGTAATTCATCTATCTTCCAAGATAAACGTCGTGAACCTTCAGAGAAGCTAACATTTGTAGATTCAGGACTTACGACGCCAAGATACTCCACATGTCTAGGAAGTGTTGTATACACTTCTGCATCACGAATTGAATTCACAGAATTTGTCGCACTCAAACGCAATGTATACGTTGTTTTTTGTCCTGCCTGAGGAGGCATAGGGCCACTATTTGTAAATGGCCCAGAGTAATGAAGCGTATTTCCAACGATACGAAGATCCGTCATTTTTTTCAATTCACCTGTCGCAACGAGAACAGCTTCACGCTTTAGTCCACTTTCTTCTGTCGCATAAACATCAATATCAATTCTTACAACAGGATCAAAAACAGGTTCTACCCCAACGACATTTTCTTTAGGAATAATATCAAATGAAACTCGATCTGTAGCACCCGACTCAGCGCTCGCGAGTTCTGGGTTTGAGCTTCTATCCCAAATAATATAACCATTTGTTGAATCATAAAAACCAGTTCGCGGAGAAACAAGTGTTGGGTCAAGAGCATTGCCATATATTCGTGCACGGATATCAATATTATCAAGACGACCTGATGTTGTATTTGTCCAAACTAATTCCACACGAACGCTTTCACCATCTTCAATAGTATAGCTATCAACTGATTGACCATCAAATAACATTTCTGTTGTCACAAATGATTGAGTCAGTGTAATACGATGCGTTGCAACATTAAACAAAACACCAAAAAGTTTTGGATCGAGAGGATCTTCAGTCCCGACACTTACGCGCAAGGATTTTTGCTCTCCTTTATTTCCAGGCATTACACCACGCACAAGAATAGATTCTTGCTGTTGTGGTTCAAAATCTCCGAGAAGCCATCTATTATTTCCCACAGATGGCTCAGGGCTTGCTGAGAGAAATTCAAATCCTTCCGGATACAATGCTTCAAGAATTATTTCTTCTTGTACATTTGTTGCATTGGATACAACATTAATTGTAAAAGCCGTTTCTTGATTACGAACAACTTGTTCTGGAGCATCTATAAAAAGCTGAAGCGGTGATGAGCGAAGTGTTACAAGAAATTCTTCTTTTTTTGTAAAAATAGCATTCGATCCTTCAACACGATATTGAAGTTCAGCAGTAACGAGACGTGCCGAACCCTCTTCACCAAAAAGGGTGAGAGCAAATTCACTTGTTATAGAATCTTCAATACCGACGCGACCAAGGGATTCGGTTTGAATTTCAAATTCTTCTGTACTTGCATCTTTCGCGGGATACGAAAGAAAAAGATCCGCATTTGCAAGCGGGGCTGAGTTTCTATTCCCTATCTCAACTTGTAAAATAAGTTCGCTTCCCCCGTCGACAAATGCATTTCCAAAAATAGATACATCAATATTTTCTGGTGATACAAGATTCGTTCCAGTTGAAATCTTCCAATATGCAAACACCCCAGCGCCGAGCATGAAAATAAAAGAAATGAGAAAGAGAATTTTAAAAAATGGCTTCTCTCGAGGAGATTCTCTGGTTTCGCGAACATCGATTGGTGGTCCTCCCCAGTCATCACGCACACCTGCACGATCTTGACGCGTGTACATCGTATGACGTGGGTGCTCTTCTTGACGCTCTGTATTTTGATACAGAGCATTTTTGAGATCACGAATTGTTCGTGGTTGATCCTCGTCTTTCATGAGTGGCTTTATTATATCACAAGAAAATTTTTATAGATGTGTTGCCCTGAGTGTCTGGTTGATTTTAAGAAGTGCGTCTGTCTTGCTCAAGACGAGCGATGAGCAGTATGATGAAAAGCCCGCCGACGAGCGAGGTAGAGTATCGAGTGTACTATCCCAGTAGCCCATACGCGAGAGGATACGAATAACAAGAAGCATTTCACATGCGTCACGTTCACGATCTTTTAGATGTGCTTCAGAAGCAAGGGAGATGATGTGCACAACATCGTAATAGAGCATTTCATTTTTTTCTTCTTCACCCGCTGAAAGACGCTCTATTAAGTTACCAATACGTGATAATAGAGGGTAAAATTTTGGAGAAACAAAAAAATGTTTTGGTACAACACCCACAAGTCGCCATCTCCCTTTTCCGCGAACAATTTCCAGCGATGGATGCCCAAAGCATTTCATTCCGAAACGAAGTTTTGATTCAAGAGCACGTACGCTCTGCGCGTGGACAGAAATACATCCAAATTCTGGAGTGAGGCAAGTAAAAATCTGATTCGCCTCACCTTCAGAATAGCTCGAAAGAATAAATGCTGGAGTTGTATAGCGCGCGTACATAGTGAAATGGATATTTACTGATCAAGTTCTAAGCCAATGACGACAGTTCGGTCCCCAATTTCAACGCCCACTTGAGCTTTTTGAGAATTGATCACTTCTTTATGGTTCTTCAATGTATGTACATCGGTCATTTCTTTAGAATCAGTCACGTCAGGTGAAGTTTGACCTAGTATGTGTCGAGAAATATTTGCTGTTGCAAAAATTTCATTTTTGTAAATTTCAAAAAATGATTGCGCATTTTCACTCAGAGAGAGAATGACGCGCTGATCAGGCACAAGTCCCATGCTTTTGCGAAGTGACTGGATCGACCGTGTAAGTTCACGAGCATATCCTTCAGAAATTAATTCTTCTGTGAGTTGAATATCGAGAAGAACTGTGTCATGTAGAGATGTATCTATATAAATTTCTTTTACATTTACTTCGTCTTTGATGAGTTCAAGAAATTCTTGATTAAGCTTACTTCCGATGGTAAGTTTTGCTAGAGGTTGTCGAACACGAATACCTGCTTGTGTGCGAGCATCAAGAGAGCATGTTACAACGTCGCGTGTTACTTTCATGTCTTCGATAATTACAGGATCCACGTGTGATATAAGTTCGGGCCACACAGAGAGATGCACGGAAATGGGCTCTAATTCATCACGAACTGCTTGATACACATATTCAGAAATAAATGGTATATAGGGGGCAGAAATTTTTGCAAGCATTGATAAAATGTAGCGTGTTGTTCCAAGAGCATCGCGAGGATCAGCATCTTTGTATCGATCTCGCGATCGCCGAACATACCACGTTGAAAAATCTTCGATCAGTTCAGCGATCGCGCGCGCGCCCCTGTCTAACTCATATTTTTCAAGCGCATCCGTTACTTCTGCGTGTGTCATGCGACACAATTCCAATATCCAGCGATCCAAAACGTTTTCACTCGTGGTGAGTGAAGAATATTCTCGACCGTTAGACTGCTCCCATAAAATTAAAATATTTGACCAACGTCCGATTACTTTACTCGCAACGTCTTGTAGCGCTTTTGACGACAAGCTCACTTCCTCCCCTCGTACTGCAGGAGAATTTATGAGAAAAAATCTCATTGCATCTGCTCCATACCCGTCGAAAACTTCTTCAACTGGTGGATAATTATTAAATCTCTTACTCATTTTTTTACCATCCTCAGCGAGAACAATTCCATTTACAATAACATTTTCATAAGATGACCTATCGAAAAGTGCGACACCCAGCACAAGAAGTAGATAAAACCAACCTCGCGTCTGATCGAGACCTTCTGCAATATATTGCGCTGGAAAACACTTCTCAAGAAAATCTTGCTTATGTTCAAAGGGATAATGGACTTGAGCATAGGGCATGCAGGCAGAATCAAACCAGACATCAAAAACATCCTCGATGCGCGTTAATGGCTCTCCTGTATCTGACACAAGCTCGAGTGTATCAATATATGGACGATGCATATCAAATTCATACTGCTCGTTATGTGGGAACGGAAGATATGGCAACTCTCTAACTTCAGCATTTTCAAAACTTTTAAAAGTATTCCCCATGACAGAGATGCACTCTTCTTCGTTATATCCTGCCGTGCCACAAAAAAGCATCCAAAGGGGTGTTCCATGAGATACAATCAAAATTGTTTCATTTTCAAACCGTTGCTCTAAATCCATCAGCGTAGCCATAGCACGCTTTTTTACATCATTGAGAGTTTCACATCCTCCAAGTCCTTCGCATGTCCACCGATGCATAGGGTCACGAAACTGCGCGTGATATTCTCCTATGTGCTGTCCTTCATATCTATCACCGACACTAATCTCTCTTAAACGATCATCATATTCGAGAGGAATACTTAATTGTTCTGAGATATATGTTGCCGTTTCTCGTGTTCTTTGAAATGGAGAAGCGACGATCTTTGTAATGCCAAATTTCTTCACTTCTACGAGCGCTTCTTTCAATTGCTCTCTTCCGACCTCTGTGAGCGGATCGACATTTGAAACGATAGTACTTAGTGTTTTTGTAACATTACTTTCTGCTTGGCCATGTCGCATGCCTACATAGGAGTTACGAGCCGGTTTTGTATATTGCGCAAGTTCCTCTCGCGAGCCAATCACAAAAACTTCTCCCTTTTCATCTTTCCATACAGGAAGAGGAGCCCCCCAAAAACGTGAACGGGAAATAGCCCACTCTTTTGCGCCTTCGATCCATTTTCCAAAACGTCCATCACGAATATGTGAAGGAATCCATTTTGTTTGTGCATTGTGAGCAATCAACTTATCACGAAACGATGGAACGTCCACAAACCATGACGTTGTAGCAAAATTAATAAGCGGTGTATCACAACGCCAACACAGAGGATAACTGTGTGTTATTTTTTCTTTAGAAAAAAGCCTCTTATTATGTGCGAGCCATTTCACTATCTCAATATCAGCAGACATGGTATCATCTTTTTGTTTTACGAGCATACCAGCAAAATCGGTAACCTCGGATACGAAACGTCCATCTTTTTGAATATGATGGATACGTGGAAGAGAAAATTGTTCTGCTAACTCATGATCATCTGTGCCGAATGCTGGTGCAATGTGTACAAGACCCGTTCCTTCTTCTGTCGTTACAAATTCCGCGGGATAGATTTTCCAAGCATTTTTTTTGTTTACAAGATCTACATTTTCAAAATATGAAAAGATTGGTTCATACGCTCGTCCAACGAGCTCATTGCCTTTCACATGAGAAATGATCTCATATGACAAACCTACACACACACGCTCTACAAGCTCGTGTGCTATCACATACATAAGCTCATGCCCCTCAATTTTCACCGTGACATAATCCACGTATGAATTCACGGCTATCGCAACATTGCCGGGTAATGTCCATGGTGTTGTTGTCCAAACTAAAAGCGCAAGTGTTGGATCATCTTTCATGATATATGAAACTGTCGCTGAAAGATCTTTCACGTCCGTATATCCTTGATTCACTTCAAAGTTCGCAAGAGTTGTTTCGCAACGCGGGCAGAGATGCATAGGTTTGTATCCTTGTGTGATATATCCTTTTTTATACAGTGTCTGAAATGCCCACCACACACTTTCTGTGTATTTCCAATCCATGGATTTATATGCGTGTTTCATGTCTACAAATCGTCCCGAGCGTGGCACAATTCTTTTCCATTCTTGATCATAACGAAGAACACTATCACGCGCTGCACTATTGAAACGTTCAATACCATATATTTCAATATCTTCTTTTGTCTTGAAACCAAGTTCTTTTTCAATAAGATTTTCTATCGGCAAACCATGACAGTCCCAGCCCCAGCGACGTCGTACACGAAAACCGCGCATTGTTTTATATCGAGGAATAATGTCTTTAATAGTACCTGCTAGAAGATGCCCATAATGTGGCAAGCCAGTTGCAAAAGGGGGGCCATCATAAAATATAAATTCTCCTAAGGGCGCATCTCTCTCGACACTTTGTTCAAAGATATGGTTTTTTTGCCACCAAGCTAGTGTTTCTTCCTCACGAAGAGCTATGAGACTTTTAATATGTTCTACCTGTGAATTGACGCCATTTTTTGTATTATGAGAAGCCATTTTATTGTTCAGATTCTCAGTATCTTTTTTCATAATCTCCAGTGTATCGAAACTGTGTATAATAACAAGTGAACACTGTACTGATTGTAGATATACTTGATATACTAACAATATGGAATTTAATCTATCGGCAATTATCTTGAATTCGGCTAGCCCCACGGTACTTTGGATCATACTTGGTTTTACTCTCCTTTTTGTTCTGCTTATGACACTTATTTTTCTCTATCATTGGGGAACTTTTTCTGAATCAAAAATGAGAGCACTTTCTTTCCAATTTGCGTATCTTCTTGTTACAGGAGTTTTAGTTGTTCTTGCTATTAGCATGCTTACTCTTTATGCTGCGAACTATTAAAATGAGTTTATTAGATAACATCAGCGTCTTTTAAAGCGCCTTTGTATTATGATTACACTAGATAAAGACGAGCGAGTTCTCTTTAGAATCTACAAAGACTGGGTAGCTTTAGCGATACGAAGTATCGTATATATTCTTTTAGGAATTGCACCTCTTGCTTTATATATTTTATTTCGCACCTTTTCTGATATATCTATAGAAGCGCAGTTTACATATCTTTTGTCGTTTTTTTATTCACTCTGGATTCTTATCGTTTGGATTCTTTTCTTTATTGAATTTACTGATTTTGCTCTCGACTCATGGATAGTGACGAATGAGAGGATTATTGATATTGACCAGAGATCGCTTTTTAATCGAGAAGTTTCAACGCTGCGTCTTGACACTATTCAAGACATTACCACAGAAACAACAGGAGTGTTATTCACTCTTTTAAAAATTGGAGAGATTCATGTGCAAACTGCTGCGAGTGAAAGAGAATTTGTAATAAAAGACGTTGCACATCCTCAAATAGCAAAAGATGCTCTCCAAAAAGCTTATTCAGCGGAAGTCGAAAGAGCTCAGCGTGTTGTGATTGTTCAAAATGAATAAACCTCGATAGCGCTTTTTTAAAACTGACATAAGGTATGGTCGAACTACATTTCCTCTGGTGCCTGAATGCCTAAAAGATACAAACTTTGCGCAATAACATTTTGTGTATTTGCTGCGAGAAAAAGACAATATGAAGAAGATTTGGGGTCATCTGGCGTGAGAATTTTTGTTTCGGCGTACCAGTGGTTAAAAGCGCGCGCCACATCCGTGACGAAATGCGCGAGCCGATGTGGCGCGCGCTCACTCGCTGACCATTCAACAATGTATTCAAAGCGTACAAGAAGTTGCTCAAGTGGCGTGATGCCCCACGAAACATCTCGCGTCGGAGACACTTTTTCTGAAATTTCTGAAAAACCCATTTCTTTTGCTTTTCGCAAAAGCGAACATGTTCGTGCATGTGTATATTGAATGTACGGCCCTGAATCACCTTCAAAAGAAAGAGCTTGCTCAGGATTAAAAATAATGTCTTTTCCAATATCTTGCCTCAAAATAAAATATTTTATACTCGCAACAGCTATCTGCTGAGCTTTCTTGCGATCCAAAATTTCCTCACCTGTACGAGTTCTATCCATTCGATCTAAAGCCAATACGGTCATATCCTCAAGAAGACTTTCTCCAGTAATAACATTTCCTTTTCGAGATGACATTTTTTCACCAACAAAACGCATCATACCGTGACTCATGTGTTCTGTCATATTGGCTATTTCTGGATTGATGACAGCCATCGCTGATTTCACAACTTTATAATATTCATCTTGCTCATTTCCTGTTATTACAAGCGACTGATCGAGTTCTGGTTCTCGAGATTTCTTTTCAAACATAAGTCCAAGCTCTTTAGCTTCGTACGTCGGAAATCCTTGAGATGTTATAAAAACCCGTGTATGAAGACCATCTTTTTCACCATGATAAACATATGCACCTTCAGATTTTTCAAAAACACCTTTTTTCTCCCATTCAAACACAAGCGCTACACCCTTTTCAAATATATCCATTTCATAAAAATAGTGATCGAACTTTGTTCCTAGAGCGTCATACATCTCTTCAAAATGCTCAAGACTCCAAGCACGACCCATTTCATACAATGACATAACATCCTCATTGGATTTATGAAAAACCTTCGCATTAATATCTTTAATAACAATCTTTGCTTCAGGATTCTCTTCATATTGTTGCGCGCCAAATTGATACGCACGACCAAGAAATGCCGTCTTTTCAGAAAGGAGAGCATCCTCCGACGGAATCTTATGGCGATACGTCATCATGCCGTAAATTGCTTTTGCAACATGCGGTCCCACATCACCTTGATAGTTGGCACGAACCACGTGAGCACCTTGATTTTCTGTGAGTCGCGCAAGTGATTCTCCTATGGTATTGCTCATCAAATGCCCAATGTGAAATTGTTTAAATGGATTCGGGTCAGTGAATTCGATCATAACTCGTTTTGTTGACGGGCGCTTTTGTATTACATTAAACATGCTCACAAGAGCATTTTTTGTATACTTAACATTTATAAATCCTGGACCTGCCGTAGAAAAAATAATATGTTCTACCGAGAATTTTGATCTTACTTTATTCACGAGTTCGTTTGCAAAATCCTGAGGGCTCATTTTTACTTCAGACGCATAACGTAATGAGATATTTGTCGAAAGATCACCCATTTCAAAAGATGGTGGATATGTCCAAACAATATCCGGATTCGTAATTCCCTTTTCTTGTAAAACCAAAACAAATGCGTTAGTTAACGCTTGTCTTGAAATTCCTATTAAATTTTTTATACCGTGTTTCATATTTTAAAGTAGGAATGTAGAGACTCTACAATATTTTAAATCAAAGCTTGTCTCCTGTACTGCCAAATCCACCTTCACCACGCGATGTTTCAGAAATGTCATCGACAAATTGCACATCACACTGTACCGCAGGTATGATCACCATTTGTCCCACTTTCTTACCTTTTTCAAAGGTAACAGGCTCGTCGGTAAGATTACGAAGCATCAGAATAATCTCGCCTCTATATCCCAAATCTATCACTCCTCCCATGACTTGCAAGCCCTTCATCGCAATAGAAGATTTATCGAGCAAAAGCATAATGTATCCTTCTGGAATTTCACACTGAAAACCAAGATGAAAATGATGCTGTTTCCCCGGTAAAATTGTTGCATCTTCATAAGCACAAACATCTATACCGGCATCACCTAAATGTACGTAATCTCCGATTACAACATCAGAATATATTTTTCTTATTTTAAGTAATGGTTTCATTTTTATCTAAGCTAAGCTTTGGTTTTTTATCTGCTCAAAATTCTCTTCTAACAACTCGAATAATTGCTCAACGGTATCGTAGCTAATATATGTAATTGCTCTATTCCCGGCAATCATAGCCGAAGCTCTTTTCTCAGCCGAACTGTGGTAACATGCGACAATAGGTTTTCCTTTCGCTTCTGCATAGCCGATCTCATAACCAACTCCCAAGCTTGGAGTAGAAATTTCTGCAACCACAATATCAGACTCATGAATCCAAGAAATATCACGCTCGTAGATCTCACCATCTCGCCGCTTAACATCATCTGTAGGTTTTATTTCTCCATACGAAGAGATAGACATATCTGCAACATGCTCTGTAAGAATGGTTCCGTACTTTCGTAAATAACTTATAATCTGTTGGAATACTGCTACATATTCTCTACCTCCTCGAATAGATCCTGCAAAATAAATTTTCATGTGTGTTATAGAATAATTTTTTTAATATGACCAACGATATCATCGTTAACATCTACAATCGACCGCATTTCAACAATACCCATTTCATCATTTTTTGTACATTCTATTGATTCCCAATTATTGTACTCTTTTATGCACGACAATGCTGAGATTCGTGCTTCATGTTGATGCTGAGCACTATTTTCGTGCTGATCACCTGCTCCTTCAGAGTATTTCTTTTTTTCATGATTTGATTTTTGTGCGAGAAGTTTTTTTGAAAGTTCCAATGATACATCAAGGTAAATGATGAGATCAGGTCGTGGGATACCAAATTTATCATGTTCCATAAGGTCAAGCCATTCTAAAAAAAGTCTTCGCTTTTCTGGGTCTTGAATTTTTCCTCCTTGATGAATCTGGTTTGAACTACAGTATCGATCAAGAATTACTGTCTTGCCTTCAGCAAGCCATCCTTTTATAACATCTTTAGATTCGAACCGATCTGCAGCATACAAAACAGATGCAATATATGGATCAACATCAATAAAACTTCCATGTTTTCCGGCAAGGCACTCTCCAATGAGTCCACCAAAAAAGTTGTCGTAATAACGAGGAAAATCAAGAGTCTCTACGTCAAAACCATTTTGTCGCAGTCTATCGATCGTTGCTTTCGTTTGCGTTGCTTTTCCAGTACCATCTGCACCATCAATGACGATCAATTTTCCTTTGACATTTTTTGTCATTGTTTCTTTGAGGTTCTCTGACATATTTTCATGTGGTATTTCTTTCAGAATTTTTGTCATAAAAGAATTTTAATATCTTGTAGCTAATGGAAATTGATCTGCGAGCGATCGAATATTTTTGCTTACCTGCTCTATTACATTCGGGTCATCAATATGCTCCAAGACATCGAGCATAGATTCCGCAACCTGTCGACAAGCATCCTCGGTAAAACCACGTGTCGTAAGCGCGGGAGTTCCGAAACGTATACCCGAAGGATCAAGAGGTTTTCGGGTGTCATCTGCAATAGCGTTCATGTTGAGAGTTATACCGACTGAATCAAGTACATGCTGGGCCTGTTTTCCTGTTACTCCAAGCGAGCCAAAGACGTCAGCTAAGAGCATATGATTGTCCGTTCCGCCACACAATAAACGTACGCCTCTTTTTTTGAAAACTTCCTCCATGGCTTTAGCATTTTTCAAAATATTTTTTGCATAAACATGAAAGTCAGGAGACAAGGCCTCTTTAAATGCAATTGCTTTCGCAGCGATATTATTCATATGTGGACCACCTTGAAGACCTGGGAAAATTGACTTATCAATAGCATTTGCGAGCTCTCCTTTTTCTCTCATCAGAATCATTCCTCCACGCGGACCACGCAATGTTTTGTGAGTAGTTGTTGTGATAATATCAAAACCAGCGGCGAAAGGATTTTTTGCAACACCGCCTGCAATGAGTCCAGCTATATGAGCAGCGTCCATAACCGTAACTGCTCCGACTTCTCGTGCAATGTCCACAAACTTTTCATAATCGAGCTCTCGTGTGTACGCAGAAAAACCTGCAAGAACAACCTTGGGTTTTTCTTTGTGTGCAACTTCTCGCAATGCGTTATAATCAATCTCACCAGTGTCAACATTTTTCATGCCATAGCGAACAAAATTAAATACTCGAGACAAAGCGGTGACAGGATGACCGTGTGTAAGATGTCCTCCATGAGATAAATCCATTCCGAGGATAGTATCTCCTGGTTTCATAAGCGCAAAGTACGTTGCTATGTTGGCAGGAGCACCAGAAAGTGGTTGAACATTGGCATGTTCACAACGAAAAAGTTTGCAAGCGCGTTCTATCGCTAAAGTCTCTACTACATCAGTATATTCTTGTCCGCCGTAATATCTTTTCCCTGGATATCCTTCAGAATATTTATTTGTCATCGCGGAACCTAACGCTTCTCGAACGGCTCGAGAAGCATAATTCTCCGAAGGAATAAGTTCTAAACTATTCGCTTGGCGAATCTCTTCTCCACTGAGTGCGTCATACACTTCTGAATCTGTTTCTTTGATTTCATCGTACATGGAAGTGAGATTGTTATACTCGGCTAACTTCGAACACATTATTCTGAACATTCGTCCGTTGAACTGACGTATGCTCTGGATGATTTACAAAACTAAGGTGTTATTCGAATTACTTTATCATAGTTGGAACCACTATTGAGACGTACAGCTATCGTCAATATATCCGCAGCTGCGTCGTAATGATATCCGTCAGCTGAATAGCCAAGTGAACTTGCACTAGATGAGGCAAGAATGGTCGAACCATTGACTCGAACAAAATCGGGCGCACTTGTCATATTTTTTATTTTAAGAATATGGCCTCGTTCAGTATTGTACCCTTTGAGTCTGATGTTAAATGGTTCATTCGAAATACGGCTGTTAAACGTTACTTCATATGTTTGATTCGCACCAATTATCTCACTTTTTTCTTCTTGCCAGCCATTCATCCAATCACTTTCATAGGTATCTGTTTTGAACATTATTCTATTCGTTCCATCTGGTTCTTTTAAGGTTATATTACCTCCAGAAGACACGATTGGATCACCTACTATGTGGTCAGCGTAGATATTCAAGGCACTCCAATCTGTAAGAGGACACAATCGAGCGTTCAGTGTTGAGTCGACTGTACAGCTGTGATAATTTTTTGAGACAAGGAAGTTTGGAGACCCACTCACTGAACCGTCAACGTCTGCAATAGCTGCATCAACACTGTCTTGTTGATACTCAAACTTCTTTGCTGATGAACTGAAAAATTCTATATTGTTTAAGAAAGCCATAACTCCAACGCGTTGAGCCTCAGGCGAACCACCTCCTTCATTCTTTTTACGACCTTGAACAAAGATAGACGGTGAACCGTTGTTATTAAATACTTTTAGACCGTCTACTCGAGGTTCCTTTTCGGAGTGTCGCTGATCTGTACCTGAAGCAAGGTTCACAGCACCATAATCACGATTCATATCCAATCCTGGTACACCAAGATCACGAATATAATAAGAATCCTCAACCGTTGATCGATATATATTGTATCCAGATCCAGATTCAGCAACGATAAAATTGCGGACAACAGTAGCCTCACTTTCAATCCATACACCCATGACTTCGTTGGCATATGTAGTGAAATCTTCAAAAATAAGATCTCCGTCATTGTCGTCATCACCAACATCTATATCATCTGAGAAGAAGCCCATTCCTGACGTAATGTAGTCTGATCGATCAGTAAAGTTTGTCGTTCCCGAAGCAGCTGAGCCCCAGTCTGCAAATGAGTGAGCAAGATTGTTTTTGAATATAGCTCCATCTGAAGCATCCATTGTGTAAGGAGAATCAAGCGGATCATATTTGTCATTACTTCCGGCAGATGGATTTTCGTAATTTGCATATGGCTTTTCACCAACATCGTACATGAATCCTATAGAACCAGCACCTCCGGCCGCATGATTGCCCTCTACTTTATTATTTGGATTACTAATCCAAAAGGCAGCGACGTGTCGTTCGTCCTGGAAACTAACACCAGCAATACCCGAACCGTTTGAAACGGTGCATCCGCCTCCCTTACAAGGGAATGACATCCAGTTCCGTCCACTAATTCCGGCACTTCCATCTATCCCTCCTGGCCCGTATGGATGCATTTGTTTAACTTTAACAGCCAAGTTATTACGAATGATATTCCCGATCTCACCTCCGTCTTCAATACTGAAACAATGATTCCAGTTGTTGTGAGTAACATTCCATTCCACAGTCGCGTTATTCGTTCCGTGCACAACAACACATCGCTGATTACTATCCACGACAGAATTTCTTGAGAAGTATGAGCCTGTCATATCACCTGCAAAGTGCCAGTGAAATGGATAGCGTCCCGGTTGACCAAGTTGTCCTCCATTTTGAATCTCAACACCTTCTACTTGTGCATGAGATGTTCCTGACATAATCATGATATGTACTCCGAATGCATTGTTGTCTGACGGCAAGCGAGTAATACTTGATCCATCGATTACTGAGCTTGGATCGTTAACATCATCGACATCTCCTATCACTTTTATATTTCGTGTCAGCAAGCCAACTTCTGCTCGCATGTCAACAGAAACTGTTTCGCCACCACCTGAAACAGTTTCGACTGTTGCATGGTGATAGTAGCCAAGCGCTGGAGAAATACTTACAGATCCGTCACTATGAACCGCCGTTATAGAGACCACCTCGGACTCAATATTTTCTGTAGCTTCAACACCTACTCCATCTGGAAAATCTGTTGGTGCAACAACTATTTTGTCGCCAACACGCCATGGTTGAGCGCCGGTAGCTACATTGTCTTTAAATTTCAATTTATCAGCACCCGAAGCATACCCGCCGTCGCTGTATCCCGGTTCACCTGAAAGTGGCACAAGCTGAGTCCACTGAATACTTTGTGAACGTATTCCATGCATGTCAAGTCGTGCATTACCAGAAGTTCCTTCACCACCGATAGATAGAACTTTGTTGTGTTGTACACCATCGAATCCTTTTGCGGGATTTGCAGTCAATTCGATAGTAATATCATTTTCAATTGGATCACCCGCCGTTCCTACTTCCATAATACCGTCACCAAGAACAAAAATATTTTCTGCTTGGAACGTAAGATCTGTATCAGCAAATGTAAGTGCTCCGTAAACTGTAACCTCTCCTACGTTTGCCACAGAAGTGTTTACGACAACATCCATTCCACTTGAAATAACGACGTCAGCTCCAGCTCCTGGAACGGTACCTGTTGGCCACGTTGAAGGACTTGTCCAATTCCCTCCAGTAGTTGGTGAAGTGTAAGGAGCTGTTGTAACTGATACTGTATTTGTATTTACTGAATAATTTAGGAAACTATCAAAAGCAACGATGTAATAAGTATAGGTTGAGCCCGGTGAAACGTGCATATGAGTTTCAGATGCAATAATTCCGTAGTCTAGTGGTGTTCCGTCTCCCGCGTAAACACGATATGAACTAATCCCTGAAGAATCCACAGCATCCGTCCAGTCAAGATGAATCATCGGTGCGGCGGTTGTTCCCATAGCCATAGCTGAAAGAGGAGTTGAACTTGACCATGTTGGACCAGATTCATCGATATTTTCGGAAACTTGGTAACTACTCACAGGTGCTGTGTAGTCAACCGCTATCCATCCGTCTAGCCCTGTTATTGTTGTTCCTCTTGTAAAGTCAACATTCCACCATTCAAAACTTCCCATGAAAACAGGACCAGACACAAGTTGTCCAATAGCACCCAGTGGCTGAGTTCCTAAAATAGAACCATTTGCAGAAGCACGGACATTCAATGATGTTGCTGTTACTTGCACTTCATCTCCAATTTCAAAGGATGTGAATGGACTTGAAGAACCCGAAGTCACTGTTTGCATTGCTGTTGGAACTGATGCATTACCAGCAGCATCGCGCGCTATTACTCGGTAGTCATATACTTGAGTTGCTACAACAGATGTGTCTGTATAAGAATTTGAGACTGGTGAAGCAATTGTTGTAAACGTTGTTGAACCTGAGACGCGACGCTGGACATCATATGCGACAACACCAACGCTATCTGTAGAAGGATTCCAGTTTAATAGGATTGCAGTACCACTAGCAGTAGCATTGAATGCTGTGGGTACTGACGGAGCAATTGTATCTGGACCAGAGACGGGTGCATCAATAAGCCAGTTTTCTACTGACCAACCATCTGGAGCACTATCATAGTCGATATTCCACCAGAAGTATCCACCTGCGTATTGTGGTCCTCCGATTACTGTTCCCTGAAGCCCTAGCGCCTGAGACCCAAGTGCCGTCGAAGCATCTGGAGTTGCACGAACATTCAAAAGTGTTGTTGTCGCAACACGATCACTAATTTCAAATTTTTCTGATGTTGGTTCTGTTCCTCCTCCGTCATTGAGAACAGAAAATGTTCTCGTAAATGTAGCCCCTACTGTACCTGAAGCACTATCTCCAGTATAAGGCCGAGCTGTTATTGTATGTGAACCAATAGAAGGATTCCACGCAACAGCATCGCCTCCTGTGTCGCCAGTCATAACATATGGTGGTATGTTTTCTGTTCTAAATGGATTCACGCCATCAACACCAAAAACAACGCTTCCGACATCTTCAGTCGTAATAGCCTGTACTGAAAATGGAGGTAAAACTGACGGGTCAAGAACGTCGCCTTCATTGAGCGTTGCTACAACATTTCCATTTGTATCAACGACTTCAAGACGAATCACGGAAACGGTTGTAGGAATAGGTGGTGTGGGTGTGATTGTTATAGGAGTGATCGGTCGAACGAGATCACGTTCAAAACGAATAGAAACTTTTACTTCGGAGCCTGCGTCGCCTCCCGCACTTGCAAGACTGTATGGAATTGCTTTTATAATGTATGTAACATCTTCTTCTGGCGTTACTTCATTATAATTTCCAAAAACATCACCAAAAATAGAGTACGGGATAGAATCTTCTACTCTCTGAAGCTCTCCTTGAAAGAAAAATTTAACAGACAATACGTCAGATGAGGTTACTGCTGATACGTTGTACGAACCGTTATCGAGATCGCTTAAATCGATAACATTAAGTTCTGTCGTTGAAAGAGCCTGAACTACGCTATCAGATTCCGCATCATAGAAATCAAGACGCGTGATAGACCCGGAAAATCCCGTCGCAAGTGGAGTATCAGGACGTGTTGCCGCGACAGTGAAATTCACCACTGATGATGTCCCGGCTGTTCCCCCTGTCGAAGAAAGAGGATATGGTGTCGCTGTAATAGTATGTGATCCTAAAGTAAATACAAAATTGTTGTAATTACCACTTGAGTCTCCACCGAGAGCATAAGGAGCTACGTTTTCAATTCTGTAATTAGTAGATGTATCATAGCCAAAACGCAATGAATTTACAGATGATGAAGTATTTGCTCGAACATTCAGTTGAGTCGGTAGTTCATCAAGATACAATGCATCACCGTTTGAGAGTGTCTTAATGTCTGATTCATCAGATGCATTTACGAGAGTAAGACTAGTAACAGAAACTGAGCCAGAAACAACCTGGCCCTTGAGGCCTTGAGAATTATCTTGTACTAAATATGTAACACCAAAAATGGCTACAATAAGTGCCAGGACTGGAATAAGGAGGCGACGCATAATAACATAGTTTAATTAATATGTGTGTATTATCTCTTTTATAGGAATATATTGCAATAATTTGTGTGTGGGAAATTAATTTAAAAGATAGAAAGGGATAATTCATGCATGAAGAATTGCTACAGTTCATGAATCTTATTTTTCTTCTATTTTCCGCCTATTTTTCTTGAATCGTTTGATGCCCTCGAATAATTGACCACTGATCGTCGTTTTGATCAATGTACAGAGGAATTTTGGGATACATTTCTTGAAACAATTCAGCAAGATCTCTCACCGCAAAGCGAAGTGTCGGATGAACATGACATGAAGATCGAAGCTCGAGCACATAAATAAATGCTGGTAAAGCATATGTCATACGAACGAAAACATTGTATCCCATCGCAATATAGTATTGTTTTTCAACCTCACTTGCTTTGAGTGTACTGATTGCCTTTTCTTGTTTTATCATGAGATCTTTTGCTTTTTTTCGAAGATCACTAGAGAGTGCTTTGAGATACCATTCTTGGAAGCCATGCTTTGTTGTCAAAAGTGGCATACGACACACGCCATTTCTATGTCGCTGAAGATCACGATAAGAACCAAAGTCCAAAAGAAATTCTGAAGTAAGAGAACCAATCTCCGAAAGTTCATAGGGGAGATTTGTTTTTTCTGGGCGAGATTTGATAAGTAGCGCGTATGCTGTGAGCAGTGTTTCGTCGAGTGTTGAAGCGATCGTAATGCGATCTTTTGGAAAACGAGCCACGTTGTGGTAAGAAATAAAATCCTCGACGAGGTCTTGGTATGTTTCTTCCGTCTCGTAAATCTTATGCGAGAAGCTGTGGGGGTATTTTTTTGCAAGCCCTCCAAGAATCTCCTCTCCGATCTCCCGCACCTCATCCAAAGGGTGGTTCCGGAGACGCACAACCTTATCGTGTGCTTGCCGTAAATTCGTGTGCCATGACAACTGTGTTGTCAGACCTGCCGGTAGAAATGCACGTAAAATATCAAATGCTCGCGCTTGTATTGCCCTTTCCCAAACGCCGTCATTTTCACCTTCTTTCAAAGGATGCTGCTCTTTCAAATATTCCATGAGTGGCGCCCGCGACTCATCATAAAATTTCATCCAGTCCTTCTGAATCTCCGCCGACTTTTTTGTACCAAGAGGATCCACGAGAGGTTGTGCGAGCATATCAATATATCGCGTCGATGTTTCTTGACCCGAGTAGAGTGGCCATTGTTGAATAGCTTTCGCTGCGAGCATTGAAACATGTTCAATAAAAAGAGTTGTACTTCCACAATCTGCAATGGACTTATGTCCATAACCCACATAGTAGCGCTCCATAAACGAACCAGAACCAGATTTCTTAACCTTTTCTGCGTGCTCTTGAGCACTTGAAGCAGATCGTGAATATAATGCCTGCATCATAGCTGTATCCTCAGGAGAGAATTCATCATAAATAAGTATACGCATACAGTAAATTCTTATCGTTAATGTATGTATCCTACCACACTCTATATTCTCAAGATAGCATGACAAATAGGGCATTTATGCTATACTTTTTATAGTTTCTTATAAGCTATTCATTCGAATTTCGCGAAATTCGAACAAAAATCTCATTATGATCCTTTCTGATATTAAAATTCTCGAGCATATAGCATCTGGAGATATTCTCATTGAACCTTTTGATCGTTCATGCTTAGGGGGAAATTCTTACGACGTACACCTCAGTAAACACCTAGCAACATATATCGACCCTGTTCTTGATGCAAAAAAACATAATATAATAAAACATTTTGAGATTCCAGAAGATGGTTTTGTGATTCAGCCAAATGAACTCTATTTAGCATCCACGATTGAATATACAGAAACGCATAAACACGTTCCATTCCTAGAAGGCAAATCGAGTACGGGACGGCTCGGTATAAATATTCATGCGACTGCGGGAAAGGGTGATGTAGGATTTTGCAATTTTTGGACACTTGAGATTTCCACATCAAAACCTGTAAGAATTTATAGCGGTATGCCTGTTGGGCAACTCATTTATTATGTTGTTCAAGGTGCTGTACAAAACTATTATCATTCAAAAAAAGATGCTAAGTACACAGAAAAAGAACATCTGCCTCGCGAATCGATGATGTGGAAAAATTTGTTTTAAAAATTACCGAGAAATTTTAGGTATTGCCGAGAAATTTGTCTTGATTGTTGTAAAAAAATTGCTAAAAAAAATAAAAAGACTCGAAGCAAAAACCCCACGTTCGTGGGATTTTTGCTTCGTATCGTATTCCTAAAATAATCTATTTCACTTCAACACCTATTGAGCGCGCAGAGCCTTCAATAGTCTTCATTGCACCTTCAATATTTTTTGCGTTTAGGTCGGCCATTTTATTTTCTGCAATCTGTCGAACTTGATCTTTCGTAATAGAACCAACTTTCTTTGTTCGGTTCTTTCCTGAACCAGAAGAAATTCCAGCCATTTTTTTAATCAATGCTGAAGCAGGAGATGTTTTAATTTGGAAATTAAATGAACGATCTTCATATACGTCAATTACTACAGAACAAACTTCACCTTTTTTATCTTGTGTTGCCTCGTTGAACTGCTTGATGAACTCACCAATATTAACCCCAGCCTGTCCCAGTGTGGGTCCAAGAGGAGGAGCTGGATTTGCAGCACCACCCATCACTTGGAGCTTCAATTTTTTCATTAACTTCTTAGCCATATGCGTCCTTAGATTACTTATTTTTTATTAAATGTCAAACTCTTTTACAATTTTTTAATCTGAAGAAAATCGAGCTCTACTGGAGTTTCTCGGCCGAACATAGAAACGAGAACCGTGATCTTCCCTCTTTCACTATCAATAGTGCTAATCTTTCCTTCAAATTCTTTGAATGGACCGTCGGCGATTTGAACATTTTCTCCAACCTCAAGATCAATATCAAGCTTGCGATCTTCTGAATTCATTCGTGTAAACAATGCTTCAATTTCTTTGTTATCGACAGGAACAGGATGAATCCCTGAACCCACGAAACCTGTGACACGAGGAGTATTACGCACGACGTACCATGAATCATCTGTCACGATCATATCCACGAGGACATATCCGGGATAGATTTTTTCTTCAACCTCCACACGCTTCCCCGCTTTGATCTTTATTGCTTTTTCAGTTGGGACGACGACATTGAAAATTTTGTCATTCATACCGAGAGATTCTACACGCTGACGCAAATTTCTCTCAACAGCATTTTCATAGCCGGCATAAGTGTGAATGGCATACCAGTTTCGTTCTTGATTTAATTCTTGCTTTGACATACTAAAGCTAAACTAAGTGAGCTAATAAATGTATTACGAGACGATGTATCGTGAAAGAATTTGAGAGAAAACCCAATCGAGCAAACCCATGTAATACGCGAGCGCAAAAGAAACGATCACGGTAACGATCGTAAAAATGATAACTGTATCTTTTTTTGGCCATGTAATGTGGTGAAATTCACTCACAATACCTTTGAAATATCGTATGATTCCCATATGCGTATGTATTAAAAAACACCCCGTGGGGCTGTAGGCACAGTGTATACTGCTTTTGCATTTGCGTCAAGAATACTTTTTTGTCTAGGACAACAGATATGCCACAATGATTCCGCACGCCAAAACGATACGATAGATCCCGAAACCAATAAAATTATGCCCTTCAACAAAACGAATAAGCCAACGAATAACAATATACGCAACAACGAATGACGTTATAAAGCCAACAATAAGTGGAGCTAAGGATCCTCCTGAAAACACTTCTGGATTCTTATATATTTCAAGAGCAGTCGCAGAAACCATAACAGGAATTGCAAGAAGAAAAGAAAATTCTGTCGCATCTTTGCGCGAAACGTTTAGAAACATACCTCCAAGAATCGTCGCAGCGGAACGAGAAACGCCTGGAACAAAAGCAAGTGTTTGCACAATACCGATCCCAAGAGCAATACGTGCCGAAAGTGATACATGCTCATTTTTTTGTGCTAAATATTTTTCAGCAAAAATCAATGCCACGCCACCGATACCGAGTGAAGCTACTACAATCCAAATATTTGATAAAAGTGAACCAAGGTATGGATGAATAAAAAATCCCACCACTACTGTTGGAATAAATGCTATCGCAATAAGACGCACATATGCTATGTCCGTAATAAGTTTTCTCCAATATACAGCAACGACAGCGAGAATGGCGGCAAGTTGAATAATGATAGTAAAACTTGCTTCGTCACGTCCTCCTGAAAGTGAGAAAAATTCTTGCACAAGAATCAAATGTCCAGTCGAAGAAACAGGCAAAAATTCTGTCACCCCTTCAACGATTCCCAAAATAATAGCGTGAAGTATTGTCATACACCTAGATAATGCATCATACTATTTCAAACCTTTTTTCCAAAGTGGACCAAATGCCTTCAATTCATTTTCGTGATTTTGGTAAAAGTGTTGAAAATCTTTGCGTGACATAATCGTGGCTGTTGTATTTTCTTGATGAGGAATATCAAAAAGCTCAATAGGATTAAATGCAACTATGGGCGATCCTTCTTTGCGAAAATCGAGCTGAATATGCACGTGAGGATAAACACTCGTATGCATTCCTGATGAACCAAGCTCCCCTATTTTTGTATCACGATACATAGGAACCGCAGGGTACGTATTGAGAGAAATCTCCCTCAACATTTTTTGATAACTCGTAAATGAAACATCGTACGATCGTAAATGCATATAACTACTCGTAAGACGATAACCATCTTCAGTGACAACATCAGGATGAGATATAAGGATGTAGTTTCCATTGTGAAGTCCGTATCCAGAATATTCGAGGATCCCGTCAGTCACAGGGAAAATGGGTGTACGAACAGGCGCTTGAAAATCAATACCTGTGTGAAAATACAATGGCACACCTTCAATAGGATGAAAGCGCCGACCATAATATCCAAAATGTGAACTTATGGACCAAGAATCATTTTGAAGCGGTGTATCAAAAATAACAATCTCTTTCATTTGCGACAAAAAAAGAGACCACCACTCGTGATCTCTTGGCGAGGCAATCATATGCTGGATTTTACGTTGAACAACTTCCGTATAATCGTCGGGCCTTTCTTCAATGTGATCGCGAAACGAAGGAAGTTTTTTCATGCGTACTATAGTATAGCAAATCAGTTTATACCCAAGTTTTGAGAAAGTAACTATCCAAAAGTAAAAGTGAAGACTTCTATCGGTCCTTCAAAAAACTCAATGGTCAGTTCATGATTTTCATATTTACCCTGTAAATTTACGATTTCATAAAGTCGCGCGCCGTTGAATTCAACAACACTATTGGCGACATCTTTACCTGATAATGTAGAAGGTATTGGCTTTCCATCTAGAAACACCCTCGCACGACGCGTAGTTTCAGTATTTGTAACAATATTTACTATATTTGCACCAAAGACTGTTTCAATAGTTGGAATTTGCTGTGATGAGTTCTGCATTGAAGTGATCGATTCTGAGCCCCAAAGCCATGCTCCAACCAACGTATAAGTACCAATATCACGAACTTTCTCACTCGCTGGATATGTGCAAACAGTGTCTTTACAAGTATCGAGCGCGCTTGCAAAAATGACCTCGTCAACAACAAGATATTCTTCCCTATCATAACCAAAATATGTCTCAGGACTTTCAATACTACCAAATGTTACAGAAGCAACCTCTTCGGGATTTGAAATAGTATCATCTTCTGATAGAAGCTCGAGACCCTTTTGCTTCCGTAGATTATTAATGGCCTCAACAATCTTCATCTCTGTCACATCATAAGCGCCCTCTCCAATACGATCATACACAATGTACCCATTACTATCGATCAGATATTTGCGTGGCCAAAATCTATTTTGATAAGAACGCCATGTGCTGTAGTCGTTATCAATAACAACGGGATACTTTATACTAAGTCGCTCCACAGCATCGGTAACATTTTGAATATCTTTTTCAAAATTAAACTCGGGTGTGTGTATGCCGACAATAACGAGACCTTCGTCTGCATAAGCTTCGTGCCAAGCGTTGAGATACGGTGTTGTACGTTGGCAATTGATGCAGCTATATGTCCAGAAATCAACAAGAACAACATGATCGACTAATAGCGATTCCAGAGTAAATGGTTCGGAGTTGAGAAATGCGTCGGGCGTTGAAATCTCGTGAGCACGTGGATAGCGTGAATTTAAGTCATGTTGAATTTGAGTGTCTACATTTTGCACTGAAATCTCCGTATCTTTTGTTGAACCACTTCCAACGCGTTCATTACTAACTTCCAAGATAATAATTACCGAAGCAACGACGAGCAGAGTGACAATTGTTGTTATAATTTCTTTTTTTTTCATATATTACATTCCTTTAACGGGAAGAGTTATGAGATCAACAGGAAGGACAGCTGCGAGAAGTTGTGTAAAAACAAGAATACCAATAACAACCAGCAAGGCGCCAAATATTTTATTGATCACTTTAAAATATTTTGCATGTTTATTTATCCAATTGGATGCTTGAGATGCAAATGCGCCAACAAGAAGAAATGGCAGACCCAAACCGATACTATATGCGACTAAAAGTGAAAATGACTGTCCTGGATTTGACGCCGCGAGAGCAAGTATTGCCCCTAAAACAGCCCCAACACATGGCGACCAACCGGCCGCAAACGCAGCACCAAAAACAAAAGATGTGACATATCGCGAATGAAATTTTCTTTTCACACTAATCTTATGTTCTTGTTCAAGAAATTTTATACGAATCAGGCCCATTAAAAATAAGCCAAAAAGTATTACGATAAGACCTCCAATACGTGAAAGCCATACCGTTGCGCTATACGCGACGCTTGAAAGAAGTGTATTGAGAAGGAGCCCCAGTACGGCAAAAACTATTGAAAAGCCAAGTACAAAAAATACGCTATTTAAAAATATTTTTTTCCGACTGGACAATCCCGTGTCATTGAGTGAGGCTCCTGAGAGATAACTCAAGAAACCAGGAACAATAGGTATAACACATGGAGAAAGGAATGACACAAGCCCAGCAAGTACAGCAACGATAAGATTAAGTTCTAGCATATAATAGATTTATCTTTTGCTCAGGACGCCCTGCTAGACAGAAGATTTTTACATTAATAAACTGTTTATCGTTTGCTCTCCAAAATACGTAACTATTTCAGAAAGATATTTTTCACGTGACCAAGTTTCTTGGGTTTTTTCACGAACTTGTGTACCTGTTGTGTCGAGTAGCACTTTTGTATGCTGATATCCAATTTGAAATTCTCGTGCAAGATCTCGTTCAGCGCTATTCGTCGAGAGATCGTTGTAGTTAACACGGAAACCAACAACATCATTTCGCGTAAGTTCGTTAAATGCTGGAACAACGGCATTTGCTATTTCCTGTTTGCATAGTGGACACCACGATGCATAAAAGAAGAGAACAATGTTTTTCCCTGCTTCGCGTGCTTTCAGATAATCCATCTCATCAAAGACGAGAAATGGAGAGGCTTCTAATGACCCCGCAAGTAACTCTCCTTTGTAAGTGAGTATCTCCAAATTTTCCACAGTACTACTTTCTGTCTCAGTAACACTTTCGGTTCCTGACATGCTCTCGATTTCTGACATACTTTCTTTCTCTGATATACTCTGAGCTGCTTCTTCCATCATAATCCCTGCCTCTGACAGATTCTGAGCTGCTTCATCTTTCATTCGATTTGCTTTCTCTTGAAGAATTTCACTTTGTAGCATCATATTTTCTCCTTGTTGCATCATGCGTTCACTTTTTGGTTGAGTATGAACGAATACAATACCTACACCTAAAACAGCAAGCACTCCTAGAGCTACCGCTAATGCTATTTTTTGTCCACGTGTTTGCTGATTCATAAATATGAATTAAAAAATTATATATAATAAATGATAATGTTTATATTTTTAGTGTATACGAATTTATAAAAATGTAAAGCTAGCTTTACATTTCTGTGGAGAAGTAGCATGTCTTTCGATAAATTTATTACCGGCATGTAGAAAAAATATCATTTTCGTGGGAATAGCATCTCTATAAATAAATGTTAATTTATCCAAGAAGCCCAGATATGAGCAAAAATCTTACTTGAAACCATAACTGCCATAGCAATCAGAATCCATTTATCGACAGGCTCTTGGGTAATAATCTGAAAAAAGATACCAATCATTAAAACAAAGAAACCTGCAAGATAACCAATCTTTCCAGCAAAATGCCCGTGGCGCTCTTCTCTTTCGTCAAGATATTTTTCTTGCCAGACAAAAGATGCGTATACAGAGAATATTACGAGAAGTCCAGCCATCATCACTTGAGTCAAAAGCTGAGGCATCCAAAGCAATTCCCAAGGATTAATAAATAGTAGTAATGCTATAACAAAAAGTACTGCAACAAAAATTTCATGATCTCTTGATGATGACATGATTTACGAAAATGAGAAGAGTTCCTCGACTGGAACTTTAAAATAATGAGCAAGCTTAAGTGCAAGAAGAACGGACGGGGTATAATTCCCACCCTCTATTGCAATGATCGTCTGTCTCGTGACTCCGACAGCTTCAGCAACGGATTGCTGTGTGATGCCTTGATCTTTACGAATCTTTTGAAGACAGTTGTGAACGCATTCATTTTCAGGCATACAACATAGATAGCTCAGATGCTACGTGAACATTGTAGCGCATATCCCAATTTTTTTCCATTTACAAAAAAGTTTGCAAAAGCTCAGCAACAAGCCAAGGAGAATTTTTATTTTCAAAATCAGCCCATCGAATAATCAAAATCTAAAAACCAACCAAAACCGCAAGAGCTGCGATTCCGAGAAATGCTACGAGTGAACTGTTATATTTCATGAAATGACAATATTTAGAAAATCTTCAGGAACCCAACCATTAATTCCAGATTCAAATCTCACGTTATACCAGTTATACTCGCCAGCCGTTTGTGGGCCTTCCACGATACTCCCCATGGCACCATTTTTCTCACTACCCATAATGCTATTCCCAGATCCCGGTGCAGAACGTACATAGAGATATGTTGAAACGTCTACAATAACTTTTTCCCCCTCATTAAATACTATTTCGCGCACAGGCTCAACGTTTTTAATGTTATTTTTCTTCTCACCTTCTCCGCTGTTTTCAAAATTTTTTGATGATCCGTCTTGAAGAGAAAAAACAATCTCACGCTCTGCTAAAATACTTCCTTGAGATGTTACATCTGGAAAAGCTCTTGCCACTAGTCTATGCTCACCTGTTCCAAGTGCCCACGATATATATTCACCGTTTGAATCTCCTGCAAATGAAAATGGTTCGCTATTTTCAATACTATAGACTGGTATATCATTGTAGCCAAATTGGATACTCTTCGTTCCAAAAGGTCCCTCTGCGCGAATATTTAGATTTTTACCATATTCTACAATACTAATATTATCACCATCTTGAATTTCCATGATATCTTTTTGCGTCAGGGTATTCACTACTATAAAATCTATTGTATTTGCACCATTTTCCGAAGCCGATTGTAACGAGCCGTCACTTACTAAGAATGTGACTGAGTATGGTATCGACTGAATTCCATTGCCATTTATTTCGCTATGAGCATAGACAGAAAGTGTGTGACTCCCTAGTGATGGTTGCCAGCTATAAAAATCTCCCTCGGGAGATGCTCCGCCAATAGCAAAAGGCGCTTGGTTTTCTAGGCGATAATATTCATTATCGTCAAGAGCGAAGCGAACACTTTTTACATTGGCACCTTTTGTTTCAGCGCGGATATTTATTTCATTTCCTAATTCTGCAAGATTCAAAACATCATTATCAAGAATTTTGCGAATTGGTGTATCAGAATTTGGGTCGATTATTTCAAGAAATGCGATACTTAGATCATTGTTAGAAAATGGTGCATCTTTCTCATTTTGAACTATCGTAAATGACACAGTCTTTTCATTTCCAGAATTTCCAGACGCGTTAACTCCAGCAAATGGAGTTGCAGTGATTTTATATTGCCCTGAAATCAGATTAAATGGGTTAAAATCGCCATCTGTGTCACCTCCGAGAGAAAATGGACTTTGATTTTCAACACGATAGCTAGAAGATTCATTGAAACCAAATTTAATGGATTCGTAAGATCCATTCGCTTCGATACGAATATTTAATTCTTCTGGTAAATATTCCAGTATCAGATAATCACCATCTGCAATAAATGAGATATCCTCGTTTGTACGAGCATCCACAAGAACAAAATTGGTAATGTTCATAGTACTAACTTGCGCTAAAGGAAGAACTGACATATCACTCTTTGAAATACCAAAGTATAATGCGGAAAAAAGTATTCCAATAAAAGCCCAGATAGAAAAATTCTTCATGTCAGCTATTATCGCTTTTGTTTTAAATTAAATCAACAATACACTGCAAAAACACGCACCGAGCAAGCGTGTTTTTGCCGACCTGATTGATACGTGCCCTACATATGTATTTCGACATTCATATGATATGGCATATATAGCTTAAAGAATGAATGCAAAAATGAAGCGAAAATCTTTCAAAAATTCAGCAGTAAATTTATACCTCATGGTTTTTCCCTTCACATTTTGGACAGAGACATGGTGTGCAATGCGCAGTAACATATTCTTTTCCATAATCATAAACGAGTTCTTCTTCTGCTTTAATCTTCTTTTTTGCGTATATATTTATATGCCCCTTTTCAATAACAACTTCACAATTTGGACGATGTGAATGATTCAAATAGCGAGCAGTGTTTTCACGGCTCGTTCCGTCAACGAATTTATTCTTACTCACTTCAAAAAGATATTTTCCCGCTCTCTTGTCGGCTTCATCCCGCGTAAGCACTTCCCCCTTATATTCAATAATAAATGAATCTTTTGAAATATCAGCGAGTGTATAGAGTCCGAGTCCAGTCTTTGAGCGCTTCACTTTGAGGACTGAGGGATCAACAATATTTTTTTTAGACGCCATACAGAAATTTGAATATTACCTTGCAGAAATTTTGATTACGATCTGAGATGTTTAGAAATTTTTAGAGTAAACCTATTAAAAGTAAAAAAAGACCAATAAAAAGTCCTGCTATATGCACAATACGAAATAATTCGTGATGAGAAAAAACTTTCACAACATCACGTATTACACTCTTTTCAAAAAAGAGAAGACTTGCTCCTTTGAGTACCATTGAAATTCCTATTAGAGTAACCAAAAATTCTGGTCCATACAATCGCCAATGTAATGCAAGAGTCACTGATCCAAGGAATAATAATACTAAACCAATAAAAAAAGTAGATCCTTCATCTCGAATGAGACGACGCCAGAAATTCATGACAACATCTTGTCGTAACAACGACGCAAGACTAGTCATGAAAATCATAAAGCCAAAGATCTTTGCGAGTATAATTGATATATCCATACCAACAGTATATCTTGTGTTGCAAAATACCATGATATAGTTGTGTATATGCATACAGCAGAAACGATCATACGTGCGCTCCCGCATCAGCTACGAAGCAAGATAACTATTCAAAATGAAAAGAATTTACCCGATTTTAATGACGTACTTGTAGGAGGTATGGGAGGATCTCAACTATCTGCACGATTGTTGAGAATTCCCGTGTGTTCTCAGTACCTGCCTCCACAGCCCGTCGATCCGTCTGGTTCAACACTCTATATCGCGAGTTCATACTCAGGGACAACAGAAGAAACTCTTTCATTTGCTCGAAATGTTTTGGAAAATAACGGAGCATTGGCTGCTATCACGACTGGCGGAGAATTGCTCGAGCTTGCGGTGAAAAATCATCTCCCTCATGTAATATTACCGACTGATGCGTGGCAACCTCGTTTTTCAACAGGTTATGGTTTGCGTGCTCTTGGTACTCTTGCGGGGATGTACCTCTCGGATGATTTCATAACATGTGCAGATAAACTCGAACAACAAATGGAAGATCATGCACGTAACGCTCGACGTATTGCTGAGTTTTTTGAAAATGCGCAACCACTTATTTACTCATGGGGTCACGATGAATCTGCCTATGTTTTTAAAATTGCATACAATGAAAATACTAAAATTCCAGCATTCCTTAATGTATTTCCAGAGCTTAACCATAATGAACTTGCAGGATTTGAGTGGAATGATAAATCGAGACATCTTACAGAAAAGATCCGTGTCTTAGTTCTCCGAACTCCAGAACCTAATTTTGAAAAAGGACTCAAACGAATAGAAGCAACCAAAGCAGTCCTCATGGATAAAGGAATCCCCGTAATGGAACTCACACTAGAAGGAACATCCCGACTCGGGATTGCGTGTAGCACACTTGCATGTGCCCACCTTTCGTCCATTTATCTTGCAGAATTTTATGGGGCAGATCCCGGTAATATTGAAATTGTAGAGAAATTTAAAAAACAACTTTAGAATAAAAAAATTTCTAAAAATACAGATCACTAGAGCAGTAAAATATTTCGAGGAGAGCAAATTACTGTGGGGCTATGAAATATTCCGAAGAAGATATCCGACAATAAACGATATTCCCGCTGCAACAGACCCAATAAGAAATGTTTCGACGATTGATCTAAACGGAGGTACATTCGCAACGTGAGCCCTATAGTAACCAATTGTCAAAAATATTATTAACGTTAAAATAATTGCGCTTCCATATGCAAATTGATTTGTTAGCGGATAGAAAAATGACAGCACAAAAGGCGCCAATGGAATAAATCCAACGCACAAAAATGATATGAAAGTTACACTAGCACTTGTCGTTGGAGAAAGTCGACTTTTGCCTTCCACGCGTACTCGCGATTCTTCAGATAAAAAGTTACTTGATGCCATTGAAAATGCATCGGCAAATACATTTGCCAAGCCAAGTATAAGTATTACACTTACCGGTAAATTCGCCCCAGCTGACCCCGCAATAATTGCAAAAGTAGTGATCGTTCCATCAATTGATCCGTAGACAAATGGAGTAATGTAAGCCGTATTTTGCAACTGGAGCTTTTTCACACGTATAGTATACTACGCGTATGATTTTTGATGTATTTATTTATTCGCTTATTACTGCCTTGGCGACAGGCCTCGGTGTTATTCCGTTTATTTTTTCTCGAAATGTGTCTCCTCGCTGGATTGCGAGAGGAAATGCAATAGCAGGAGGACTCATGGTTGCGGCTTCATTTAGTCTCATTTATGAAGGTATTTCACGTAATGTGTGGCTTTCAGCTCTTGGAGCACTTGCAGGGCTCTTTATTATTTATCTCGCCCATCAAAAATTTGAAGGCAATGAAGATTTTTCTATCAGTTCCCTTTCTCATGCCAATGCTATTTCTGCACTTCTTATTGTAGGTGTCATGACAATTCATTCTTTTGCAGAAGGTATTGGTATGGGTGTTGCATTTGCTGGATCTGCAGGTTTCGGTGAATATATTTCAACGGCGATTGCTGTCCATAATATTCCAGAAGGTCTCGCTATTGCACTTATCCTTATCCCGATGGGGATTCGTCTTAGAAAAGTTACGTTTTGGGCAATTTTTTCAAGCTTACCTCAGCCACTGATCGCAATTCCTGCGTTTTTATTTGTGAATATTTTTGAGCCATTTTTACCCTTTGGTTTAGGACTTGCTGGAGGTGCAATGATTTGGATGAGTACCAGTGAATTACTTCCCAAGGCATTTGAACATGAAGAAAAAGAGGTAGTCGCTATCATCTTCACAATTGCACTCATTGCAATGCTTGTTTTTCAAGTGTTGATAGCTTAATGAGAGATCGATTATTCAGGATCATTCTAACTTAACGAGATCATTGAGAAAGCTTTTTGTTGAAAAGATCGTGCGGCGTCAGTTCGAAGATCACTGGTTTTTGCTTGCAGGTCGTCATATTTTTTTTGAATCTGACGTAACGAATCTGGGATTTTTTTTATTTTCCTTGATATTATTTTTAATTATTTGAATTATTGGGTTAAATAGTTCCTCGAAAGTTCCCTCTTTTATTTTTCGTGAGACGTCTTTAATCTTTATTTTTTTCAGATATCGTAGATTGGAAACTGGATATCTCTGCTTTCAAATTTTTTTGCTCTTCTAGCAAACGCTCTTCGTTTTGATTCTATTTTTGCTAGTTTTCCTTCGAGTGACATATACCTATGTTGCAGTATATAAATAACTTTTCTATAGATCAGGGAAGCTAATAAATTCGGCTGTTTTTTCAGATTCGATAAACCTAATAAGGTCCGACGTCGTTCCAGATTCGATGAGATCAAGATGTGCTGGATTACTGGATGAGAAGTTAGAATCGTTGCGTACCATTTCGACAATACGAGCATGTTGAGACGCAACTTTCACCGCTTCAAGACTTACGGATGTTTGAGCGCGATACAAACCTGGGAAAATTGCGACTCCTTCGTCGACAAGATATTCATATCCTGTATCCCATGGATTACGAAATACGTGATACAGAGAGAATGCATCAGATCCTTTAAAATTTGTTAAGCTTGGCAGTCCTGAACCTGTCGTGAATTCGTGTGCGTGAGCAATGTGTTGGTAGAGAGTTTCGGGTGCGGAATTTTCTTTGTCTTTGTAGACTGGTGTGTGATAAAAGAACCATGGCTTCTGACTATAAATATCGTATTTTGCAATTTGATCGCCAAGACTTCCTTTTACATGACCAACAAATGGTTGCCACATATCAGCATAGGGAGAAAGACTGCTGAACGTCGCGAGAGTCGCTGATTCACCAGGATTGAACAGCAACCTCACAAGTGGATCTACGCTTTCAGCGGTCACGGCAAGATTGGTGTATTGAGTTAATGAACTCGAGGGCTCATCTCCGATTTTTAAGATCCAGTCGTCATAGGCAAGATCCAAGCACGCCTCACTTCCACAATCTTTCGACGCTCCGCTCGATGTGCGATCTGTCATGAAATAAATTATATCGTCGATGTCACTCATCAATGTTGTAATGTTTGCACTCATAACCTGAAGCAATATACCCCGATCAACCATTTCTGCTTTTGATATTGCTGTGTAGGGTTGTTGATACAATACATTTATTCCCGCATCTTCTATGAGGTTCTCATATCCTTCTCCCATAAGCCCCGAACGCCCACTCCCTCTCACATATCCACCCACTAAAACTTCTGGCGCGGTATCAATATCCGAAGATGAAACATCTACAGCAAAAGGTAATGTCTGTTTTTTATATCCATCTGCTGTCAAAAATACATTTAGGGTGTGTACTCCCTGATTTGCTCGATCAGTATCAAAAGAAACGAGCATTTGAGCAACTCCATACGGTGGTAACGTTATATTTCTCCTTTGCAAAGTAGCCAATCCAGACCAATTTGTTTCAAGGCTTGGCGCAATCGCTGACCAATACGGCATATACGCAACCACACTCCACTGAGCATTAAGCAAAGGATTTACCATTCGAACACTTACTGTCATAGGGTCATTTGTCATATTTCGAAGAGCAATAAGAGCACTGTGTTTCATGTTTTGCATAAGAGAAACGTCATACGGAGCATGAGCAAAACCAGATCCTGAAAGAGTTCCTACTACAGGATCATCTGCGGATGGTATCCAGTCTTGCAAAACTGGTCTCGTAATATCTTGCACTTGAGCAACATAGCCGAGTGATTCAAATCCGCCACGTGATTCAACCTTGGAAACAAGTGTCTCTGGGCTCATGGCTGGACATTTTTGACTGTCGCTTGGTACAAAATCAAGATCCGAGGTCACAAGACCTCCATAAACAATACGATATGTTTTTGGCAAAATATTACTAAGTGGATGAATTTCATACGAACACGATGTTGCGCCAGCCGGTACTGCAAATGTACCGGCATTGTCCCAATATGAAAGTGGTGTTGCTCCTGAAGACGTCGTATAAAGATTAGAAGTATATGATTTTGTTAAAACTGTTGAGCCACTACAAACGACACGCAGTTCTTTTGTTGCATAATAAGAAGCAAGATTTCTAAAATTGATCCATGCTTTATATGTTTCACCACCTTCTACACTATTGATCGTATATGTTGCGGGAGAATCTCCTGCACTAGCAGAGAGGTCAGAGCGAATATTTGTAGTACCTTGCAATTCCCATGGCGTCGGAACAGAAAAATCAGTAGCATTGATACAATATGAATTTGCACTCGATGATGAATCGATAAGATTTTGCAAATAATCTTTCTGTAGTGACACACGCACAGGATCAGCAACCATATTCCATACATCATCAAAATACTGCAAGCGCGATCGATCTGAGTAGTGTGGCAAGTCACACGTTGTACTTGGTCCTCCACTTGCATCAAAGTTATCGCACTGAAGCTCAACAACACCGTTACCGTTACAATCTAAGTTATGAGTTCCTGTTCCACAATAACCTCTTGAGGCAATTTCTTCTATAAGCGTATCTCGAAATTCAGAACCTTTTTCAAAAACATCGGTACTTGTGGCATATTCATGCACACCAAAAGGCCTGACTCGCCATCGTCGCCACATATTGGCGTCTGCTATAGTAAAAAACCTCAAGCTTTCGCGCTGTATGGGTGAAACAGTTGAAAGATCAGCAGCAGCACGAAGTGTGTTGAGCTGAGTGTCGCTTGGGGGCGCTTCCCATACTGCCTCAGTAATAAATATCGCATCGAGTTCTCGATTCGCCACCGAAACTGGTCGATAATAAACATTGGTAACGCGTGGTTCAATACGTATTTGATACGTCCCCGGAGTGAGATCTACAAGTATGGAATGCCACGTATATCCATCAACTCCAGCGGGTGTCTCATTGAAAATTTCATCTACGAAATCTCCTTTCATTTCTTCTCCATCTTTAAAGATTCGTGCCGCGAAGATTGCAACCTGGTCATCATATCCGCGATACTTGAAAGACACCTTATAGAAAGATTCTTTTCCGATAGTTAAAGGTATATAAATGGGTCGTATCGTATCTCCTCCAGAAGCTTGAATATGACTACCCACTATAACTGTCCAGCCTTCTAGCAAAGAAGGGTCGAGATTCTCTGGATCTAGAATAATTTCTTTAATGTTGCGAGGTGCTCTATTGCGATGAGGTGCGAGCGTTTCAATATCTGATCCTAAGAAATCATGAAATGCTTGGATCATGTCACTATTGTGACCTAAATGCCACAAACTTAAACCTGACGAATATTCTCTTCCAAGTGGTTCATCAAAACGACCAGTATAGAGTGGTAGCACCGTTGCTCGTTGTTGATCTAACGCTGTTTGCAAAGTTTCATTTGAGCGAAAATTCTGAGATATTAAAAAGGGTGATTTTCTACTTTCTGTACTTTGACCATATGCAAAAGCTATCGTAAATAAAAGAACTGTCACAGCAAATGAGTAGATAGCAATTTTTTGTTTCATGTTTATTAGTATGACAAATTTTATAAATTTTGCGAGTTATGTGTTGATGAAAGAAAGGTTTATTGGGCAAATAGGCAATTTTTTCAAAATAATTCACCTATGCAGAAATATTTAAGCTACAAACGCTCGCCGATCTGCTGTCGCCACATTGCAGAATACAATCCTTTTTTTTCGAGGAGATCACTGTGCGATCCAGACTCAACAATTTTTCCTTTTTCTAATACAAAAAGTCTGTCGACATGCATGACTGTCGATAGCCGATGTGCTACGAGTATCGACATATGCTCTTCTGATGTACCAAGCGAACGAATCGTTGAAGTAATTTCTTCTTCCGTTATCGAATCGAGAGATGATGTAGCTTCATCAAAAACTAAAAGCGCTGGTTTACGAAGAAGAGCGCGTGCGATAGAAAGGCGTTGTTTTTCTCCACCAGAAATTTTTACACCACCTTCCCCTATCATCGTGTCGAGACCCTTGTCTGCACGAGCTAAAAGTGTCGAGAGTGAACTTTGATGAAGAACTTTCAGACATTCTTCATCTGTTGCATTTGAACGAACAAAAAGCAAATTGTCGCGTATCGTCCCCGCAAAAAGTTGTGTATCTTGTGTAACAAAACCGATCTGTTCACGAAGTTCTCTAATATCAATGTCTTGTAGCGAGCGACCGTTGTAAGCGATTTCACCTGCTGTAGGATTATAAAGTCCGACAATAAGTTTCATAATGCTTGTTTTACCAGAACCTGATGGTCCGACAAATGCAATTGACTCACCTCTGCGAATACTAAAGGAAATAAAATTGAGAGCGTTGGCGGGCGTATGTTCGTGAGAAGATGTGTTTTCGTGAGAAAACACATCTTCACTTTGCGTAGTATCATAACTAAAACCAACATTCTTAAATTCAAGATTCTCGAGTCGACCTAAAGGTGATGTATTTGTAATATGTCGTTCCGGTTCGATACTCATAATCTCTTCAAAGCGCTCCAGAGAAACATGAGCTTCTCTATATGTATTTACGACGCCACCAAGCTCTTGCAATGGTCCAAAAATAAAAAATGAATACACAAAGAGAGAGAAAAATTCACCAAATGAGATAATCCCTTCATGCACAAGAATAAGCATAAAGAGAATAATGCATGTGCGAAGAAGATTTATGCACGTGCCCTGAATGAAGCTTATGAGTCGAATTGTGCGAAGCTTGACAAGTTCTAGGTCAAGGATTTTTTCAGTTGTTGTATTGAGCCGAACAACTTCTTGCTCAGTGAGACCCAAACTTTTTACAAGCTCAATATTTCGAAGTGATTCAGTTGTCGAACCAGCGAGTGTATTTGTTTCTTGAACTATTTTTTGCTGAGTTGATTTAATACGAAGACTCAAATAATAACTCAATCCTCCAATGATAGGTATTGTAAGCCCATAGATAAGTGCTATCCCCCAAAAAAGCGTGCTAGCATATATTGTTACAAACAAAAAACCAACAAGAGATACAAAAACAATATTAATGCTTGATATCATGAGCTTCTCAACATCCCCTCGAACCTTCTGAAGAATATTGAGCGTCTCTCCACTTCGCTGATCTTCAAAGACCTGATACGGAAGTGACAGTGCGTACTGTACTCCATCTGCATATAAACGTGCACCAATTCTTTGCGCTATCATATTTAAAAAATAATCTTGAAAGTTTTTTGCAATTCGTGAAATGAAAGCTGCCCCCATTGCAAGCAGAAGTAGCAAGCCAGCACCTCGTATAAATTCATCTCGCGTGTATTCACTGAAACGCAAAGCATAGTCGTCTATCACAAATCGAAAAATATAGGGGTCCAAAAGTGAAAAAATTTGATTTATACTCGCCAAAATCAACACAACGACGCACACAGCCCAATAGTCTTTCAAATATTCAAAAAGTCTTTTCATGTTTCCAAGTATACATGAATATGGCGTTATATTAATACATTTCAAAGATAGACGTAATAAATTAAAATTATGCAGAAAAAACCCCCCACAATGCTTGCGCCGAGGGGGGGGTGAGTCCATTATTTATAATGGGATGGGGCTGAACAAAATATTAATCTGAGCTCTCGTAATCACTATCGTCACTTGGACCACTATATGGCAACACGTCGAATGCAGGAAATTTACTACAAAAAAACCTTCGACAGCTTAAAAAAGCGAATCTCCAAAGAGCAAAAAATAAAAAACAGGCCGTGACCAGAACCAGAAACTTCCAAAAGATCGGGCGTGTCAAATATCTTTCATCTTGATATGCTGTGTTTAAAATCTCAGCTTGAACAATTCCGTTATTGTCAACCAAAAACTTAATATTGTAGTATGGTCTTGCGTACACAGGAGTTTTCTTTTTCCAACCAACATGTATCCTGTCTTCCACTAAAAGATCCTTCGTTAAGGAACGACCATTAGACAGCAAAAAATATTCTGTTATGTGGAGAGATTCCTTTTCAAAGGCCCGAACTAAGTCATGCTTTTGACCCAAATCATGAATAGCAAATGTGAGAGAAACCACTGAGTCCCCAACAGACACGTTCTTTTTTATTGTATCTTCGTGTGTGTCGGTTGAAGATATTGGAGAAAAATAGATTCTCCCCAAAAAAAAGGAGAGCAACACCGCTATGAGGGTGGCCCAACCCAAACCTTGGTAGTGTGACTTTCTTCTGGCAGTCATGGCTGAAAGAATTTTATTGTCATGAGCTTCTGCTCAAATTTAATATAAAATACTACGTTTTATTAAAATAGTCAAGCATACCAACTTTCTTAAAACAGAACCCCCCATATCTAGCGGGGGGATAATAAATCACGTTTTAAAATAAAAAATTTTGTCTACTTTATTTTTACCCTAAGGGGAATAAGTGCCCCTACAGAAAGAGTTGCGGTAAATTCTTGAACGCCCCAAACTGATCCAAATTCAAGAAATAATATAGACGACAAAACTCCTTGTGTCACAGGGGTTGCAAAACCGAAACCGGTATAACCTCCATCAGTAAGAAATTTCTTGTTGAGCAATGCATAAACGCTCAATTTTTCACATATCTGTTGAGATACGATAAGACCACCTGCCGTTGAGTTCAATACAACAACAGAAATAAGCGTTGTGCCAGTCTTGTTGATCGTAAATGCACTTGCTGCAAGGACAAGCACTCCCGCATCGAATTCTTTTCGAAAGGAATAGCTGCCATAGGGAGCCATGTTTATTCCGACAGAAATCGACAGAGGTTTTTGTTCGTTAGCCTGCTGTGCACTGACCTGAAATTGAATGAATCCGACGACTAACAAACTCGCTAGGATCGGAAAATTTGTAAGGTTCATGATTGTCTTTGATTTAGGGTTGAATGTTTAAAAAAATATTAGCATAAATAATATTTTTTGTCAAGTACACCCACTGAATTAAGCCCTAGAATACACGATCTAGAACGCAAACGGAAAATGTGTAACGCCTTATCGACGCCACACATTTCTTTTTACAACTTTTAACACACAGCTAACTGCTAAAAAGCTTCAAAACCCCAACTATGAAAATGACTGCAGCAATCACTTTCAGTTCGATCTGTACTGCATGGCACCGTCCACCAAAAGCAAAAAGTGCCGAACACAAGACCTTAGAATTTAAGTTATCCGAGATGAAGGTGTATCGATTTTTCATACTAGCGTAATTTTGAAAATTTAAAATGTTATCTTATCATATAAGATGAACTCTTTACGAGAAAAGTCAAATTTAGACAATAATATCACCATGAATTTCTTTTCTGATGTCACGTACAAATCGATTCTCTTTATCAACAAGAATACTTTTTGATACAACAGGACTTTCTGCCAACTCAAAACCCATCACGATAATCTCTTCTCCTTTTTTAATGAGATGAGCTGAAGCACCATTTAGGCACATTACTCCCGTCTTTCGCTCTCCTTCTATAATATATGTTTCGAGACGTGCACCTGATGTATTACTTGCTATCAAGACCTTTTCGCCCGCATGAAAACCAACACGCTCCATGAGGTCAACATCGATCGTTATACTTCCTACATAATCAAGGTTTGCTTCAGTAACAGTGGCTTTGTGAATTTTGGAACGAAAATACCAGCGCATTGCAGTAGTTATTTACATTAATGCAAATACTATAGCATACGTCGCACTTGAAACAATCGCGCCAAGGAAAGTTCCCCACACGAGATCCACTATCGTTACAGCCACTGGCCAATCTTTCAACGTTGCGAGATTCGTTAAATCGTATGTAGCGTATGTGATAAAGCCAAAAAATCCACCATAACCAAGAGCGTATACGAATGATGATTGCTCGACAGCAGGCACGATTACGAAAACTACAAGCCCTAGTACGAAGAGCAGATAAAATAAAATTGCAACAGGCCACTTCACCTTTTCAGTCATAAGAAAACCAATCTGTTTTTTATAGAACGAACGAGCAACAAAACCAAGCCATATCATGTCAATAACAAAAAACAGACCAAGGGCAATAAGATAGTAGAAGATTGTTGACATGTAAATATATTATAGCTTATGGCAATTCCTCCAATAGAGCAAATGCTAGTACTCGAGGACTGCTTTTCGGCATATCTACGGTATTTATTTTTTGAATAATCAACGAGTAAGGAGATTCGTAGTGATTCACAATATCTATTTCATTTTTTGCAGTACTACCACTTCTCATTAACTCTCGTGCACGAGTTTTATCTCTATCAAGTGCTTCTTTCATTTCAGGCGTAAGATTTGCTATTAATCGCTCTTTCTCATTGACTAATTTCACTTTTTCATCTGTTGTTATTTCATTTGGATTTTTTGCGAGTATCTCGATTATCTCAGGCTCTATACCTCTATTTTCTAAGGCCCCTAGAAGACTCGTCCGTCTTTCTTCTGATGATGGTTGTGCGTTTGGATTCGATAATCTATCTTCGCGATTTTTTACTCTATTGTCAGCCTCGGGGGTTATTCTATTTTGATCGGTAGTAATTTGACCCATACTTAGTTGATCGGTATCTTGTTCATTTGATTTCATACGCTCTAGAGGTCGTCTCCCGACAAAAGGTGTTATGGGAGGAAACATAAATGGACGATCAGGTCTCTCTACAATTTCATTTACAAAAATGCGAGCTGGCATGTTTTCAACAGTGACACTATCGACGCCTTCACCAACGATCGTGCTAAGCGTTTTCACTTGCTCTGCTCCTGCCTCATTTTGACCTAATGTTTCAACTATTTCAGCATATTTTCCTATAAACGTAGGCTTGCCACCAACAAACTCAATGCATTGCTTACCCAATTCACTGTTCGGGTCAATTAAGATATTTCCATCGCTATCAACAGGCGCAAAGAAAACTCGATCTTGCGTGTCTTCAGAGAGGCTAAATGCTAATTTTATCAGCCCTTTCGACATCTTATCTTTCACATCAACACTATATTCTCCATGATATGATCCACCAGAAGTCATCTGCTCAATTGAAAATACAACATTGCCACTACTATCTATTCCACTTCCATTTTCTCCTCCCCACCATAGACCTAATTCATTTTTATCAAATTCTGTTCCCCCTGTATCATTGTCGTACCACTGCATTCTTTCAATATCAACCATCTCTTCTGAGTTTTCCACGTAGTCTTGGACAGATACATTTTCTATCGTCTCACCAACCGAATCAACAACAAAACCATTTCCTAGTTCGAAACCTGCTTGCTTTAAAGCCTCTTGTGTATCAGGAGAAAACTGACCCAATTCATCATAAGAAAGGGACAGATTTTCAGCGACTAATTCACCATCCTTAAACAATGAGAGAATTTCAGTATTTGTAACTGTGTCAAGAGTTTTTTCATAGGTTATTCCTTCGGGGAATTTTATCACATGTCCACCGATCGCCAGCTTTTGAAAGTTTACCCCTTCTGTTAACTGGTCGATGTCAAATGGAATACCACCAATGATCTTTTCTTTTAATCCTTGTAAAAGTGTTGTTTTCTCAGCGAGCGAATTCACCCCATGCCTTACACTCTCAACGAATCCATCTATTTTAGGGCTAAAGTAGGCTCCTATTTCTTGAAGAATAAATCCACCTACAACAGCAGACCCCATAGCTTCTACTGCTTTTCTAACTACAGCTTTTCTCTTGATTTTTGCAAAAACTTTATCTTTAACATTTATATCCCCTTCTGTAATCACTCTCTCACGGGAGTCTACGAGTGTAGAAAAATATGATTTAAAATCTTTTGACTTCGCGAGACTAGGAGAAATTATGCCATTTTCAAAAGCATTTTTTATTTGCTGTTTTGCACGTGCTCGAGATATTTCAAGTTGTGTTCTCTCAATCTCAGTCGATTTTAAATTTGAATACCCCACAAGATCAATTTTATTTTTACCAGAAAGTTTCATTCGACTCTCAATTTCTACGAGCGACATCATTGCGCGCTCAAGATCTTCAGGACTTTCAAATGATCGAAGTCCTTGTTTTGAATCGCCGTTGAGATAAAGGGATTCGTTTAACTCAACAACAAGCTCTGACGCATTCCTCATTTCATATAACGTTCTTTCCATTTCGTCACGTCGTGGATTCTTTTTTTTATCATCCATGCGCTGCCCTTTTGCTCGTTCACGCAAATGAGTGACTCTATCGTCTTTCATTCTCATATTTTCCTTGAGAGCAGCAATACCTCCTGCAAGCCCGATACCTCCAACGAATAAAGCAGCTTTGGCTGCAATCTTTGTTTGCGATTCAAGTATTGCAGCAGCGCCAAAAACAGCCATTGCAATCACTACTTCATTCCCGAGAATTGCACCAACTTGAGTTGAAGTTATTCTCTCAACAAGCCTATGAACCTTTCCAGCTTTAACCTCTGAGCGAATTGCACCCTCCGCGCGACCAACAGTGACATCAAGTTTCAATACTTTATCAATTTCATCTAAAGACAGCCCGTGATCGAGGGCTTGTTTTACCTGCAAAGCAATGTCTTTTATATTGTCTGCGTACATTTTCCCTTCTTTAATAATTTCTGGTTGCGCATTTCGAACACTTGAAAGCAAACGATCCTTTTCGGTTTGAAAATTCATCTCAGAAATTGATCCTTGTGCGAATTTGAACACAAGATTCTTTACATCATTTTTTATCTTTAATGAAGTATCATCAGTTTCAAGTTGCTTTCGTGCTTCATCTTGATCAGTACGAACCGTTTCTTCATATTCTGACAGAAATCGATCTGTAATCGCACGCATTGCTGCTTCGTGAGAAACTAGATCATTTTTTTCATTTGCGTAAATATTATTACTCGCATAAATTTCCTTTTCTGCATTTTTTGTTGCCGCATACTTGTTGTATTCGCGCATTATATTATGTTTCCAGATTCTTTTGAAAACATTTTTAAATCCTTTTGTTTCTTCGAAATCTTCTTGGATAGCCGCAGCACCAGCATCACGAGCTTCTGCGTCGGCAATTTTTGTCACATCAACAATAGCAACTTTTTGTGCTTGCTTTTCGAGTTCAGCTAAAATTTCTTCTCGTGTTTTTTTCTGCCCTTGGTTTTGGGGATTTGTATCGGGAGATCCATTCCCCGGTTTTGAAGGCGAATGTCCTGTTGGTTCTTTAAACATATGAAAATGCGCCTAAGCTACTAAACATACAGGTTCGCAAATTTAACAAGAGCAGCAGTTAAAACACTTTCGGAATTCTCAACATGCTCTGAAATAAATTTTTGTACTTCGTCGTCATTCGCACCGCTATCTATTAGTTGTTCAAATGAAGCGAGATCAGGATCAGACATTTCATTGAGTAATTCTTTTAAAAGGAAATCCTGAAGTCGCTCTTCGAGATCGATACGAAGTTGTTCTTTTACTTCTGGTTCGACGTCTTTAAACGCTTTTTTTTCAATAAGTTGATCAACAAAATCTTTTAGGGATTGTGAGGGCATCATGTTAGACGATGAATTAGGATTATAAATATAACTTTATAATAACAAACATCTTATAGAGGTGCAAACTCTTTTCTTTTTTTACTATAACTTACTGTAAATTGGGAGATAGTTTATACTTTGTAAATCCCATTTTTACGAGCTCTTCCCATGCAGGTATATCACTTGAGTCAGGAGATGAAAGATAATTAACCCATCTATCTAAACTATGCTTTTGGTCATTGATGATTTGATTTGTTTTTTCTTCTTTGAAGGTATCAGTGATTCCAACATTACCATGACCACCTTGTCGTGCAATTCTTTGTTCTAGAAAAAAGTAGCTTCAGGTATATCTTCATCTTTAATTACATGCTCTTTGTACATGATACGTTTCATAGCTTCAACACCTTGAGCTCTATCTTCTTCATTTTCTCTGTTGAGTATTTCACTAAACCTATCTAGATAGTTTTGTATTCGTTCGTTTGGGTTTTGTGATATTTTCTTTAATTCTTTATCGTGTCGTGCTTTACTCCGTAACTCTGTTCGTTGTGCAGCACTCTTTACTTCTTCTGTATCTTGAAGATTAAATTTCTTTTTTAAGAATTCTGGGTTTAAGTTTTCCATATTAAGAGTATATCAGAAAAGATTATTTTATTTTAATAAGGGTAAATTAAAAACCCTATATAAATAAGGCTTTTAGAGCTGGGTCAGTTCATGGTTAGGATACGGAACTTTTATAAGTAAATGTTGATTTTAGACCCCTATATACTCGATGACCATCCCTATTTAATATGAGATAGGCTTGTTGTTGATTTTCCGGCACCTTTTGCTCCGTCTAATACTATTATGTGATTTTTCATATTTCAATATTATAAAAACCAAGGTCTTCTTTTAACTGGTCTACTGACTTAAATTGTATTCCATTCAATCCATACTCTTTTGCTTTTTGAATATTAAGTGCACCATCATCAACGAATATGACCTCTTCTGGCTTGAGCCCCATCTTGTTTAATGTCTCATCAAATATCTCCCGTGAAGGTTTCTTGATACCTAGCTCCCATGAAAAAGAAAGCACCTCAAAAACATCTCTTATTCCCCATTTATCTAAAACGCTCGACTCAAAAACTGTAGTATTGGAGAGGTTTCTGAATCCCAGTTTTTAAGTTGAACAGAAATCTCATACTTCTGCATAAAGTCATCTGTTTTCTCAATATTAAATTGATTACGAAGAGAGCTTGATATCCCAACATTCTTAGTTCCCAAGGTTTCCCATAGATCGAAGATTATTCCTTTCGTTAATTCCTTAATGAATTAGGACACGTCTGTTAAAGTATTTAAATGAAAAAAGCTAAGAAAATACAAAAGGTAGAACGAAATGAAATATTCATTCTGCTAGGTAAAAAGTATTCAATGAGAAACA
>Ga0163155_10000094_pt1 | contig 91395 bp, 131 predicted proteins | sample OliLakLV19SP4G1_FD_148611 | JGI IMG/M metagenome (GOLD analysis project Ga0163155, IMG submission 148611) | Freshwater microbial mat bacterial communities from Lake Vanda, McMurdo Dry Valleys, Antarctica - Oligotrophic Lake LV.19.SP4.G1 | ecosystem: Environmental > Aquatic > Freshwater > Lake... | reverse complement strand
GTTCCAGAGTAGTGCGCCTGCCTTGAGTCCCATGATCAGTCCTCTTCCGTGTACGTATCAGCGTCACCGGGACCCACCAACGAGTGCGGATTCCAGAACAGTACGTTGACGGTGGCTGGCGTCTTGTCGCTGTTGCTGAACGTCACGAAGATCGTACCGGTCGCGGGATTCAGGTACGGCTCGCCGTGCGTGATGTTGGTCCATGCCGCTGTCGGTGCTTGCGGGATCACCATGATGCGGGACGCGGGCAGTGTCCCATCAGGCGGGCCAGGAGGCGCGATGGTGACGCCCAGTGGCGGCTCGTTCAGCGACATGTTGCCGAACGCCTTGTCGACCTGCGCGAGGCCAGTGTCGACTGGTGTCAAACCGGGGGGCAGCGTGAGGTGTTGCCGATTCCAGAGAAGTGCTCCTGCCTTCGTACCCATGATGGCCTCCTAGCCGTGACCGGGCCGCGTGACGCGACGAGGTCCCCCAAAGCTACTATCGATCGCTCGCGCGATCAACGCTGGCTACCAGTCGCGGTCGTAGGCGTGCGGCGTCCTGTAACCGGCTTTGCGTATCAGGAAAATCGCGAGCCCGCCGAGGATTGCACCCGTCGCGAGTGAGCCACCGAGCACCATGAGACCGGCAACGACTGGATTGCGCTCGCGGAGGAAGTCGACGACGTCGCCGAGCTGCTGCTGCTGGGGCGGGATGACTTGCAGACCACCACCCATCACGGTGAAGTAGTTCGGGTCGCAGTAGTCGCAGACCGGGCCACGTGCGGGGTAGCGACGGCGGAACTGGACAGGCGTGCCACCCGGTCCGAACACCTGTGTCGCAACACGCGTGGGACCGATGACGACGGTGCTCGGCGAGATCGCGGAGCCACCTGGCGGGTAGTTCACGACGTTCGCGCTCAGGCCTGCGAGCTGCGCGGGGGTGTTGCCTTCAAGCGTGAATACATGTGGCACAGGGCAGCTCCTTGGTGCAATCAGCCTACCATGATCGCGTGCGCGATCGGGTTACTTGCGCTTGCGCTTGCCGGTACCGCGCAGTGGCGTACCGGGCGGGAACTCGAACTTGCCGGTCGCTTTCCACGTCGCACATGCAGCGTCGGCCTGCTTGACGGCTTCGGCGGGATTGTTCACGTCGACGCGGTAGCCGGGCTGTTTGTTGGCCGTACAGAACCGTAGGAACGGTTGACCCTCGTCGAACGCGAGTTGCACGGGACACCCAGAACGCTTGAGCGCGCTGAGGCACGGCTTGTTCTTGCCGGGCGTCGCGACAGTCCTGCTGGTCGACTTGTACTTGCGGCCAAGATCGAACTTCGTCGCTGCGCCACGGCTCTCGCCGACGATCGCACACGACTTCGCATCGCTCTGCCCCGTCTTGCCGGGCTTGGCGCCGACGACGACACGCAAGCATGGAACGTCGGCTTGCTTGACGACGTTCTTCGCGGTCGATGCTTTCTTCTTCGGCACGGCAGGCTCCTTAGCGACGAGAAAGTTCAGCGCAACCGGCGAGGAGACGTTTGCGAGCGCGCGTTCGATCTTTCGCGGTAAGCCGATGACCCTTCGGGAAGTTCATCACATTGATAGACCGCCCGCGCTTGTCGTAGAGCACTGCGGACGGGCCGTGTGCCGACGTCGTGAAGTCGACAGTGCAGGTAGAGGACTTTTTCTTTTTCGGCACAGCAGGCTCCTTCAGTGCAACGAGTAGTTGACGATCTCGTCTGGAGCGATCCAGCACGCACGGCAACCCTTGCCGTCGGGACCACCGTAGCCTGGCGGCGCGACCGCCTTGCGGCACGTGTGACCTTGATCGTCGGTGGCGTACGCTTGGCAGTTCCAGGTGTAGCGCGGATCGGGCCCGGTCATCTTCGGCGGGAACCGCTTCGCGCGATCGTAGACGTATTGCTCGCGCTCGGGTGTCATGCCGAGGTTCTGCTGCACCGACAGAACCGTCGTTGCACCGCCCCAACCTGGGCCGAGATCCGGTGGACCTGCCTCGTTCACTTCGTACGCGCTCGGTCGGATGATGAAATTGCGCGGGTCGTGGTTGATGCGATTGACCGCAGCAATGCCCCAACTCGTCGCCCAGATCCGCGACGGCGCCCAGAACGTGATGTCGGGCAGGCGATCCGCGATTGCCTTCCACTGCGCGAGGTACTCCTCTTCGAAGAAGTCACCACTGTCGTGGATGCGAAAGAACCGACGACCGGTGGGCTCGGGCGGCAACGCCTGTGCAGCTTCACCCGTTTCCGGATCGGCCTTGATCGTTCCGCCGTCGAGCTTGTAGTCGGCGTTGTCGATCGCGTAGACCATCGCTTCGATGAACGCAGTGGACATTCCATGCGGCGTGTTCACGCGAAAGTTGATTGCCTGACGCGCCCACAGAAAACGGAGAATCTGTGCGAACTGCACCTGACCCGTCGAGTACTGCCCGCCGGTCGCGTAGCAGTGCTCGCAAATCGACTGCGCGAGGTTGACGGGCGCATCGGACGGGCGACCGAGGCCGATGTTGACGAGACGCGCACCCGCACGAAGTGCACCCTCGGGGACGATGCTCTGACCCGCCGTCGCACCGGGACACGCGCCGCCGATCTGCGGTGCACCGGCCGGAATGCTCCAGCTCGGTGCATTCATCTTCGATGTCCACGACAGCGCCTTGTACTGACGCACGCCGGGATTCGTCGCCGGGTTCCACGCAGGACCCGCACCGATCGGCCGATCGAGCACGAGGTAGACTTTCTTGGCGTCCAGGCTCTGTGCATTGCCGGGCTGCACGGTGAACTGCAGACCTTGCAGGCTGTCGAATACAGCGTCGCGCACGAACACCATACCGAGTAGGCCAGCGTGCGCGTCCGCGAGGACGCTCTGCGGTGCAGGGCACGCAGGGTGATCTTCGCCGAGGCTGTCGCCCGCGAGCGAACCGACGCACATGTCGTAGGCGCGCTCGATAGGTGTCACGTCGGATGGAACTTCGAGATGTGGAATGATCGCGGCCATGGTCGGGACCTTACCGCTTCCTACGTTGACAGCTGGCGCCCCATACCATCGTTGACATGCGGCGAAGGCCTTTCTTCTGTAGCGCCTTCGCGATACGCATCTGGGCGTCCTCGCAGCTGTTGGCCTTGATGTCGACGGTCACGTGCTCGGTGCCCGTGTCGATGACCTTCAGCTTGGCGCGCTTGAGCGCACGCGCGAATCCACGCCGTGCGTCTTGCACCGGACCGGTGTGAATACGTAGGCGGTAGAGAGGTGATCCAGGTAGTTGACTCATAATTACCTCCGCGCCTTCCGCCGACGGCCTGCGACATTCTTCTTTCGCTTCTTGCGGCGACCACCCTCAAAGCCGGGGGTGGGTTCCGGTGCACCACACCACATACGCGCGAGATCGCGCGAAATCTGCCGCGTGAGTCCATGCAGATTGCCGACAGTGTCTTTCGACCTGAGCCCGAATTTCGCGACGCCTGGGCCGCTGCGTTCGATTTCCCACACCGAGCACAGACCGGGACCGAACTTGCCCTTCTGCGCACAACGGTAGTTGTAGAAGATCTGGGACGATCCTTGACCGAACACAGAACCGCTGATGCGTGCGCCGTCAGCTAATTCAGCCGCTGAACTGGCAAGACGATGAACATCGTTAGCCATCGTCGAACACGTCTTACGGTCGGTGGCGGCGTCGGCAAGCGTCGCCGTCGGAAGGCGCACGACCTTTGAGCTTCGCCATGATCTACCTCCGTAGCACTCGCTGCGGTTGCATTCGGCGACGGTGGTCTGCAAGCCGGGTAGCCCATACGTGACCTTGCAGATCGCGTTGGGATGCTTCTTCGAGCACTCCTTCGCACGATCGACGGCAGCGTTCTTCGTCGTGTGGAGGCTGCGCCGCCACGTGGCGGGCCCGGTGACGACGTATCGATCAGCGCTGCCGCGCAGAGACCTGCGCCTTTTCTTGCTTTTCGCCATTAGCGGCTCCTCTTGGTGCGCCGCCGCTTGCGACGACGACCGAAGTTGACAGGGCAAGCCTTCGTGAACACGCGCGTCTCGACGTCGTCGACGCGAAACGGCTTCTTGCTACCAGGGATGACGACGGTGTGCCGTGTGTCGACCTTGCGACGCGTGGCCTTGGAGCTGTTCGCGTCGTACGCGAAGCACGCACCGATGGGCAGGTCAGCAAACTCGATCTTTTTGCTCACCGACGACTCCTGCGCCGCGCGTTGGGACGCTTACGGCGACCGAGTCCGGCTGCGTTCGACCGAACGCAGACGTCGATGAAATGCCCGATCTTCCGTGGACTGACGTTGCGGTTGGCAGCACCAGCATCCACGGCTTCGTAGAGCAGATCTTCGAGCATGTCCTGGCAGCGCTGCTTCGCCATCAGCGCGCCCTCCGCTTTCGTCGCTTGCGCTGCGGTGCGATCGTGCGTGCACACCGCGCGAGGTCGTTGGCTGTGTACTTCTGACCCGACGCGCGCAGATCCGGGATCAACGTGCTCTTGAGCCAGTTCGCGTACCCACGGTCACGTCCACCCGTCTTCATCAAGCGCCCGCAGCGCGCGACATCCTTGGCGGTGTACTTCCGACCCGACGCGCGCAGATCCGGCGCGAGCGTCTTGATCATGAAGTCCGCGTGGCGGCGATCGGCTGAAGAGACTTTTTGGGCTGGCATCGGGGCCTCGAAGTAGGAGGTGTCGACGAAAAGGGCCGCGTACGACATATCGCACGCGGCCCTCTCTCAGGCTAGCGCCGGAGCGCGGGCCTACTTGCGCTTGCGGCGGCGCCAGCGCACGCCACAGGCCTTGTTGCCCGCAGCGGTGCGGATGCAGATCTTGCGACCCTTCCGCTTGCCCCGACGCTTGCGACCGACCAGGGTCACGCCGCTCGAACCGAGCCGACGCTTGCGGCGGCGGCGCTTGCCGAGACCGTCACCCGAGAGGTTCTCGTTGCTCATCTTCATGTCCTTCGTGGAAGTTGACCCTGAAGTTGGCGGCATGCCTTCTCTCGGGGTTGTGAGCAAGACGATCCCATGAGCGATCCCGAACGTCAAGACGATCGCGTCCGCGATCGTCGTCATGACCGTAGACGCGTTTCGACCATGTTTGAAGTACACTCGCGGTCAACGCGCGATGCCTATCCTCAAACAGGGCGAGAATCCACGGAAGGTGTTCCGGCAAAAGCACCGCGAGCGGGGTCCGAGCCGGTTGTTCACGTTCGATGATCTCGCTGCAGCGGCCGACGAAGCACCGGCCACGACGCGCTCGAAGCTGCGGACGACCACGGATGCCCGTGCAGCTGCGCGCTACATTATAGATGCGCTGGCGGGGCGCTCGGTCCGGCTCTCGGACGTGCAAGCCGCACAGCTGTTGCCGCATGTGACGCCCGCGCAATGGCGGGCCCGATGGCCGCGTTTCGATCTCTATCGGTGCGGGTTCCCGAGCTGCGCAGCAACGATGCTGCAGCCGGGGCTGTGTGATCAGCACGGTGGACCACTGCAGCCGTTCGCGAAGATCGTTGATGACCACTTCATGTTCTGGACAGGCCGCGAGTACACACCGATCTGTCGCGTCATCTTCGGTGTGATTGGCGGTGGTGCGGTCGAGCACATCGATCAGAACCCGTGGAACAATCATCCCGACAATCTCGCGGTGCCTGCAGACGTTCACGTGCGCAGCGCTCGTCGCAGCCGTTGGTCGTACGGCTACCGCGAACTGGCTGACCTGTTCAACCTGTCTGAGGACGGGACGCGCCAAGCGGCGTCGCGCGGACAGTTCAATCCGGCGTCGCTCGACAGCGTCACTAGCTTCTGGTGGCTGCGCCAGGATCGCCGTCGTCAGTGATTGCGCGGGATTTCGGAAGGGCAACGCTTGCAGAACCGCATCGCGATCCCGCTGCGCATCAGGTACGTGCCCTGCGCTGCGTGGATCGGGTTCGCGCACTTCATGCAGATTGCCTCCTGCAGGTTGTAACGCTTCGCCATGTCCCACCCGATGTGCCACATGCCGGTTGCGCCCGCAGCAATGATCGCGTCACGCACCGTCTTGAGTGCGACACCGTCGTCGAACACGTGATCGGGGGTGTACGTGAACAACTTCTTGTTGCGGCTCATGCTCAAGCTCCTCGCAGGATCGTGTCGTCGGACAGAATCAGCACGGCTGCCTTCATACCACGCCGCTCTGCGGTCGCGCCGACCGCATGACGCTCGGACACCGGCACGATGGTGGCCCACGTGTACAGCTCGCGAACCCGCTCATGGTCACTGTTCGATGCGATGAACACCGCACCGCGCTCGTGCGCTTCTTTGAGTGCCAACGACAGCGCGAGGTGATCTTCGTCGGTGAAACCACCGGCCGTGTAGTCGCTGAACGTCTCGTAGTACGGCGAGTCGACGTAGAGCACGTCGCCTGCCGTAGCGCGCAGGATCGTCTGTCGGAAGTCCGCGACGCGGATCTCAGTGTCCTTGAGCGCTTTCGCGACTGCGTGAAGTGCGTCGAGCCCGGGGATACCCGCGCTCGAACGATCACCGCCGTGCGGGACGTTGAACTTGCCCTTACTGTTCTCGCGGTAGAGTCCGTTGAAGCCGAACTTGTTGAGGTAGATGAAGCGCGCTGCTGCGAACACGACGCTCGTCGGCTCCGATGCACGCACCGCAAGGTAGCGGTCCTTGTCGGTGCCTTTCTCGACGAGTGTCTTGAGCGCCCACGCGACGGCTTCCGCGCTTTTGCGGATCGTCGTGTACATCGCAACGAGTGGCTTGCAGACGTCGCTGAGAACCATGCCGGGCAATCCAAGGTCGAGCGCAACAGCGGCTGAGCCCATGAACGGTTCGATGTAGCGGCCCTGTGTTGCACCAAGACGTTCGTAGATCGATGGTGCGATCGTCGGAATCAGCCAGCGCTTGCCGCCGACCCACTTGATCGGTGGCGTGCAGTGTGCGCGCGGTGGTAGCAACGGTTCAGTCTCCGGTAGCTCGGTCTGCGGTGCATGGTTGTTGGCGGTCTCAGTATCGATGTCAGTCGATGGCATGTAGCTCCCCTAGATCTGCGCGAGCAGGTAGAGCGCGAGGCTGATCAGAAGCAGTGCTGCCGGTACGGCAAGCAACGACGCCCGACGTTCATCGGGTGCTGCACTGCGCGCGAGCAGATCGCGCCACAGCTGTTTCTGGGTCTCACGCTTTAGCATCCGTGGTCGTTTCGTAGTCGGTCCCGAGCTGCAGCTCATCACGCAGATCGAGGTAGTAGTTGATAGCTTGTCGAACGTCGTCGAATAGCTCTTCGGGCGGCGTCGGCGCGTATGGGTGCTCCGCAGCGTTCTCGCGCGACACACGGAATCGACCATCTTCGAGACGATCGATCCAAAGGTCAGCGAATAACTCGATGCCGAAGCCTGCAGGGTGTGTGAGCACCACTGCAAATGCCGCCATGAGTTGTTCTTCGTGTGCGCGTTTGACGTTGTCGGAGTTGGTGGTCATGGCAGAGGCGGTTGGCCGGGAAGCCCGAGATCCTGCCACATCCAGCGCAAGTTCTGCTCGAACGGCTTGGTACCGTCGATGATCACGCTGGTTGCGAAACGCGAACGAAGCTCGCGGTAGGCCTTGCACATCCGATCGAGACGATCGAGCTGTTCCGGCTCGTAGAGCAGGTTGCGCGCTTCACCGCGCGCCTTGCGACGCTCCATCGCGACCTCTGCGGGCACGTCGACGAGATAGATGCGATCGGGCACCGTGAAGTGCGCGGGCGCCGTCACCTGACTTACGCGTTCGAGGCCATGGACTTCACCTTGGTAGATGTAGCCCGAGACCATCGTGTGCCGATCGCAGATGATCCATTTGCCAGCCCCGACAGCACGTGAGATCTGCGGCTCCATGTCTTTGCCCTCGGCAACGAACAGCCACATCATGGCGGTGGGGCTGACGTTGGCTTTGCCCTCGAACACATCGCGGATCAACGATCCGACAGCAGACTCGCGGCTCGGGAACGCCATCTCGCGATGGTCTGCTTCGATGCACCGAAGCAGCTCGGCGAACTTCTTCGCGAGCGTCGTCTTGCCGCTACCGTCCGGGCCTTCGAAGACGACGTACTTGCCTCTCACTTGGTACTGCCCAGCGACTCGGCGAGACGGATCAGGTGCTGCGCGAGCTTGCTCTGCACCTCACCTGCGGTGCTGAGCGGACTCGACGTGATGTGCAGCGTCGCGGTCCAGCCTCCCGCGGTCTGCGCGACCTCGATCTTGGTGGTGAAGTCCTTTGCCACACCGGCAATCTGGACGGGCGGGGTGTACTCATACTTGGTCGGGGTCATCGCCATGTGCATTCTCCTGGTTAACGATCTGCGAGAAACTTACCGGCGTCGGCAAGATCTTGGGAGTAGCCCTTGAACGGCAAGCTCGCGAGAAACTGCCGACCGTAGCGCTTGGTCTTGATGCGCTGGTCAAGTAGCACGAACACGCCGTGGTCGGTGACACTGCGGATGAGACGCCCGGCACCTTGCGCGAGCGTGATCGTCGCGCGCGGCACGTAGAAGTCCTCGTAGAACGTGTCCGGGTGCTTCTCCTTCATCATGTCGATGAACGGGTCATCGAAGCTCTCGAACGGCAGCTTGTCGATCACGAGGCACGACAGCGACTCGCCCGAGACATCGAGGCCCATCCAGAAGCTGCGCGTCGCGAGCAGCACGCTGTCGGTCTGCTCACGGAACATTTGCGCTAGCATCTTGTTCGGCGCATCACCCTGCACGAGCAGTGGGTAGTCGATGTGATCGCGGATCTGCTCGGCAATGTGCTTGAGCCGACGCCACGACGTGAACAGCGCGAGCGTGCGGCCCTTGCACTCCTGGATGATCTGGATCAGTGCCTTGGACGCGGCCACATCGAAGATGGCCTCGTTCTCACCGGTCGGGAACGGAATACCGAGCGGGATGACGAACCTGGCCTGCTTGGCGAAGTCGAACGGGCTCGCGACACGCGTGACCTGTGTCTTCGCCGACATCACGGGATCGGTCAGGCCCAGCTCGCCACGAATGAAGTCGAAGCTGCCACCGGCTGCGAGTGTCGCCGACACACACACGATCGACGGATACCGCTCGAATACGAGCTTCTTGAGCACGTCACCGACGTGGTACGGCGCCGCACACAGCTTGATCGTCGCACCTGTGACGCGCGCTGTGTCCATCGGCTTGTCAAGCCAGTACGCGGTCATGTCATCGACCTGATCGACGAACGCGCGGATGTTCTCGGACATCTCCGTTGCCCGCTCCTGGATCTTCTTGCGGCTGTTGCACGCAGCGCAGATCTCGTCGACGACACAAGAGCCACAGCCGCCCGCCGCCGCAGCGACAACTTCGCGGAGCGTGTCGCAGAGGTCGTCGACATTGACGAAGCCCGGGTCTTTCAAGCGACCGTTGGTGCGGTACTGCAGCGCGTAGTCGGCGATCTTTTCGAACACGGGCGCGGCGACGTTGCGCAGTGCCTTCGCGAGATCACGGTCGCCGACCTTGTCACTCACGGCCGTTGCGAGACGGCGAATGCCCCACTCACTGATCTCGGTACCGAAGCACCGCCGTGCGATCGCAGCGGCCTCGTGCGCCTCGTCGAACACGACGAAGCCGAACTTGCTCCAGAACGGATCGTTGCTGTGCTGCAGCTTCGAGTAGAACAGGTCGTAGTTGATGATCACGACGTGCGCCTGCTCGGCCTCCTCAGCAGCGTTCTCAGCGAAACACGTCTGGTAGTGCACGCACGCGCTGTGGTCACAGTCGTCACCTGTGATCGACACCGCACGCCAGGTCTGGTCGCTCACCACAGGTGCGTCGTTGCGATCGCCAGAACATGGTGGCGCAGCCACCCACGCGGAAAGTGCGTCGCCTTCGTTCTCGCTGCCGGAGGGCCAGTTGACGCTGCGTGCGTCGCGGAGCATCAGCTCACGCTGGCAGATGTAGTTCGAACGGCCCTTGAGCAGCTTGAACTTGAAGCCCTTCGCTTCGGTGTCCTGGAGAATCTCGGCGAGCAACGGCAGGTCTTTCTCGGCGAGCTGATCCTGCAGCGCCTTGTTCGCGGTCACGATCAGCGACGGTGTTCCGGTCGCGACGGCGCGAATGATGGCCGGGATCGCGTACGCGAACGACTTGCCGATGCCTGTCGGACCCTCGGCAAGCAGGATGCCGCCCTTGTTGGCGGTGTTCCAGATGTCGCGCGCGAGCTGCACCTGGCCTTCACGCCGTTCGTAGCCGGGGATCGCTCGCGCGAGCGCCCCTGTCTGGTCCTCGAATAGCTCTTCGATGTTGCTCTTGCTCATGATGCTCCCCTAGAAAAAGACCTGTTGGTTCTGACAGGAACGACTCGATCCAGATTTGCAACGGAAAACAGTCCGCTGGATTTACGGTGTAGAAGTCTTTCGTCGCGCGATCCTTGCGATCACGGATCGTTTCGATTCCCCACGTCGCAGGTTCGTACGGCGCAACGATGATGCCGTCAGCGAACCGAAGGATGTAGAAATCGACCGGCGTTCGGTCTGCTTTCACTTTCTCGTCGACGATCGGGTTGTTGCCGTGCGTGAACGCGCAAAGCCACTTGGTTCGGTGCTTGTACTGACACGTACATCCTTCGATTTCGTAGTCGATGTCGTGTATGTACGCATCGATGTCATCGATTGATTTACGGAAGCCGTGTGATTTTTCCTTGACGTTGAGGCTGTAGCTGCGCAGGTAGATAGCGAACGTAGCCTCGTCACGGTGCGCCTTCTCGATCGCTGCGCGTGCCTCTTCGTCAGTCTTCATCAGTTCACCTCTGCCCAAGATTTGCCGCTGCGCGCATCGACGGGGAAATTCACCGTGATGCCTTCGTGTGTGACCTCGCGCGTGAAGCTCTTCACGACGATTTCCTTCACCAGCTCCTGATCGTCCTCGTCGCACTCGAACACGACAGCGTCGTGGATCTGCAGGATCGGGAACGCGTCAGCGGGCAGGCGCGGCATGACGTCCATCAGGCCCAGGTTGATGATGTCGGCACCGGTCGACTGGACCGGGAAGTTGACGACCTCGGACAGCTCGAACTGCTTGAGCGGGAAGCAGCGACGACGACCAAGAATCGCGCTGCGAACTTCGCCGACTTCGTCGGCGGTACGCATCATGCGCTGGTGCCATGCCGTGACGGCGGGCATCTTCACTTTCATCGTCGCGACCATCTTGCCGATCATTCCGATCGTGACGTTCGGGTAGTCGCGGACGACGGCCTTCCACAGCGTGTCAACAGTACCGCCGTAGAACGCGCCGTACTCGGGCCGCTTGATCATGTCGCGAAGAACTTTGCGTTCGTCGACAGCGCGCGTATCGAAGTCTGGCCACACGATGCGGGCGAACTCGCTGTGAATGTCCTTGTCGCTGTTGAAGATGTCGAGGAGGAACGGATCGGCCGAGAGCAGCGCGATGATGCGCGCTTCGAGCTGCTTGGCGTCGAATGCAACAAGTGCACGACCGTGGCGCGCAATGACCTGGCTGCGCAGGTTCGGACGACCCTTCTTCTTGTCGGCCTTGGGCCAGTTCTGCGAGCCCGGCGCTTCGGAACCCCAGCGACCGGTGATCTTGTGAACACTCCAGCGGGGGTGCACACGGTCGTCGTCGTCTGCGAAGCCGTAAACTGTTTTCTCGCCGTAGTGGCGCGTGAACATGCGCTCGACGAACGTCGACAGCAGCTTGGCGTTCTCGCGATAGGTCAGGAGTGCGCGTACCTCGGGGTAGTGCACGAAGCTCTCTAGGATGTCCTTCTTCGTCGAGATCTTGCCGGTGGCCGTCTGGATCGACAGTGGGACACCGCAAGCCTTTAGGAACGAGACGACGTGATCGCCGGAGTCCAACATGAACTTGAACGGCTTCTTCGGGTTGTCCATCTCGGCCATGCGCTTGGTGATGCGCTCGTCGAGATCGAGAGAGTCGTGCTTGCGTGGACGACGTGCCTGTTCAAGTGCGAGCCGCTCGCGGAATCGGTTGTTGATGCCGGGCTCGAAGACTTTGCCGTTCAGCTCGCTACGCGTGCGGTCGATGTGTGCCTTGAAGCCGACGCGCAACTGCTCGTTAACCTCGCGGTCGATCGGCACACCTTTGACGTGCATGATCGCGGCGGCACGTGCCATCGCCTTGTCGACCTCGTACGTCTTCTCCGAGTTCGATCTCTTGATTGCGATGGTCAGCGGTGCTGCGTCGCGCATCGTCGCGAGGGTGTCGCGCGCGTTGTACGGCAGGAGATCTTCGAGCGTGCCTTGCCCGTGACGGTACTCGGCCTTCCACGGTGTGATCGCGTGGAACTGCGTCGTCACGCGCTGCAGGTCGTGCGGCAAGCCTGGGAACGCGCTGTGGTGCATCAGCAGCGTGTCTTCGCGTGGACCCTCGACGACGAACCCGTGTCGGTTGAGCACCGGGACGTCGTAGATGCCGTTGTGGAACCACTTCGTGATACCACTGTCGGAGAGCACTGCGCCGATCAAACGCTTCGCGCGTGACGTCAGGATCTGCCACGCGACGCTGATGGCACGGTCGACCGTCGCGAGCCCGATCGCGTTGAGCTTGGCGTGCGCTGCCTGCAGGGCAGAGTGCTGCTTCGGATCGTCGACGTACGTTTCGGTGTCGCACGCGAACTCGCGCTTGCGCCGAATGTCGCGGACCATCTCCTCGACGAGCTTCTCGGCACGGACGGGATCAGCCGTCTCGTACTCGATGTCGTCGGTGAATCGGATGTCGACGTTGCGCGCGAGCAGGTTGACCTTCTGCAGGTCGTACATCAGCGACCAGAAGCCGAGGTCGCTCGTGTGCGCACCGCCACCGCCACCCGTACCACCGCGAAGAATCGCTGCGGGATGTGTGGTCGGGATGACGTCGCGCGGACCCGTACCGTCGAAGTCGACGCTGTGCAGCGCGCCTGCCATCTGCGTGATCGAGAACTTCTCACCGCAGAAGCCCTGTGCTGCGATCGCACCGAGCGCCGCGATCGGACGGCCCGGGAACTCGGACAGCTCTTTCTGCAGACGCGGCGCACAGCAACGGCGCGCGTCCTTCTTCTGGGTATCAGTGGCACCGCTCGGTGGCTGGCACAAGGTCGCGTTGGTGATCCAGACCGATTCACGCCGCGTCTTGATGCGCACGAGCGCATCGTTGACCATGCGTCCGGTCTGTCCGACGAACGGACGACCTTGGATCGCCTCGTTGTGGCCTGGACCCTCACCAACGACGATCCAGATCGGACGCTCGGGACCCTCAGCGACGACAGGATTGCGTGGCTTGCCGTTCGATGCGAACGGACACATCGCGCACTGTGCACCGTCCGTCTTGCCACGGATGATCAGCGGCGGCTCCCACACTTCCTCGACGGGCGCAGCGGGCGCGACTTCAGCGACAGCTGTCACGCATCGACCTCGAACAGCGTCTCGCTTGCCTTGACCGTCCCGCGCCCGGTGTCACTCACGAGTTCCTTCGCGGTCAAGCGCGAGATGTACGCGTCACGTGTCGAGCGCTTGTAGCCCGTGGCCTCTTCGATCGTCCCACGCTCGACGTTGTCCGGGTACTGACCGACGAGGTACTTCAAGATCGCACACTCGCCCTCGGGCAGCTCGCGGTACCAGAACTCCTGTAGCGCCTCGCCCGTCGGCAACGGCTCGGCGTTCGGCAACGCTGCGCGACCGGCGTCGGTCGCGACGACGTACACGAGGTTGGTCTCGACAAGCCCCTTCTCGCGCAAGCGTGCGATGTACGCGTCCCGCGTGCTCCGCTTGTAGCCGGTCAAGACGGTCAACTGCGAGCGTTGCAAACCCTTGGGGAACTGGATCAGCGCACGCAACGTCGCGACCTCACCCTTGGGTAGCTCGCTGTCATTGTCGACCGGTGCACGCAGCGGTGCAGGCTTGAGCCGCACGCGATTACGATCTCGCAGCTGCTGCGCCGTGCCCTTGATCAGCGGATCGATCGGGCGCATGCCGTTGGGTGCACGATTCTGACTCAACGTGAACGTCTGCAGGCTCAGTACGTGTGCCTTGAGACTTCCCGCATGTGCCACAAACGACTCAATGTGCGGTGCCAGCTTTTCGCTGAGCGCGAGTGCTTTGCTGGCGATTGCGTCGATACGCTTGATATCGCTGTCCTTGAGTGCAGGCTTCTCGACGATTTTCTCGACAGATGCAGGCTGCGCGCTCTCAGCTTTCTTGAGCGCGCCACGCAGTTGCTTCACCTGCAGCTGCAGCTCGACGATCGTCCTAGCCTCTTCTGCAGCCTCGTGCGGGAGATCAGCGAGCTTGCTGAGCATCTTCTTCACCTCGGCACTGGGTGGAACAGGTGGGGCTGCGCGTTGCCCAGCGCGAAGGTGCGTCGTCTTCACAGCGCCGACTTGGATCTGCGTAACGGTGTCGGTGAAGGCCGGACCGAACACATAGAACTCGCCAGCCTTGAGCGTGCGCAGGGAGCGAACATCCTCCTTCGTCGTGAAGCCAAGCTCGTCAGCGGCGCGCTTCATGTCGACGTCGAGCGCAGACCGGCCGATCAACTTGTTGTTGCACTCGGCAGCGGCATCCTTGTCGAGCTTGGCGATGCGCTGGGTTGCCAGCACGCCGCAGAACCCGCGCTTGCGGCCGAGCGCCATGAGGTTCTTGACTGCGTCGGAGCTGACTGCACTGCCCTTCTCCGGGCAGTACAGGTGCGCCTCGTCGAGGATGACGATCACCGAGTGCCAGAGGTCGCGAGGCGCGTTGACGAGCGCTTCGAGGAAGCGCTTGACGAACTCGGCGCGCTGCGTACCCAGCTCGTAGATGTCGATGATCACGCTGACGCGCAATTCCAGGAGCCGCCGCGCTAGTAGCGCAGCGCTCTTGATGTCAGCGGGACAGTCGCCGTTCTTGCCCGCGAGCACGTAGTCGTACTGTTCACGCAGTGTGTGGTACTCGCCGTCGTGATCGATGATGATCTGCTGAGCCTTCCCGTAGGTCTGCTCGGCGATACGACGGATCGACCAGCTCTTGCCAGCGCCGCTGTTCGCTTGGATCAGCAGCTTCGACTCGATGAGCTTGTCGACGTCGATCGGGCAGTCTGCCCCTAGAAGTGGGTGGCGTTTTGTCATGTTGCTCGTCTCCCTACTGACGAGTTGTGGAACCGGCACGCCGCCTAGCTCAGCGGCGTGTCAACTAGTGCCACGTGCGAAGAATCTTCGAGATCCCGGTCTGCCCGATGTTGTACCGCTTGGCGATCTCGGTCTGTGAAAGTCGCTTGCTGTAGTACAGCGTGAAAATCTCTCCGCGCTGTTTGTCCGTGACCTTCGAGTGTGGGTGCCGTTCGCCTCGAACACCTGTGCAATCGAAACGACGACCCGAAAACCGGGCGCGACGTCCTCGTGAGATCGCGTCGTGTGTGTTGTCGAGATGCGTGCCGAGCTTGAGGTGTTCGACGTTGATGTAAGATGGATTGTCACACTCGTGCAGCACCAGAAGACCTTCCGGAATTTTGCCGTGCACGTCGAACCAGGCTGCGCGATGTGCACGCATCCACTGCCCACGACGGGACGTGATTCCGTACCCGTCACGGTCCTTGCCGCCCGGCCAAACCGTACACGGTGTGCTCAACATTTGGAGTGTCCACACGAAGTGCAGAGCCCGCACCGTTGCTGATACGTGAACGTCGCCTTGCCACACGACGGGCACAGATCACTGAGCGACCGGCTCTTGGCGCGAGTTGCTGTACCGAATGCCATGACAGACGGTGCGCCGACCGGGAACGGCGCCGACTCCGACGAGACCGTTACGGTCGCGGCCTGATAGTGCGGACCCTCGTTGACGCCGAGGTGACCGAGCAGGAGCTTCGAGATCGCGTCGGGCGCGGACACGACACGTTCCATGCCGATATTCCACACGTCGCCGCCACCGATGTTGTGCAGCTGACGCGCGACTTCTTCGAGCCGGACCTTGGGCGAGAACGGTGATGGCAGCGCTAGCGTATAGCTCACGACGCGACCGAACGCTTCAGCCCACGCCATCACCTCGGAGCCGCTCTTGCCGACGCGCACGAACAGCTCGAACGGATCACCGTCGTCGGGGTGGTTGTTGACGGTCATGTGGACCGTGCCGTACGGCGTCGACTTCGAGAGCGTGACACCCTCACGACGACCGTCGTTGGGAACGCGGCGCTTGACGGCGGGCACGATCGAGGTGCCGACGTTGCGCTGGACCGCTTCGATTGCGGTCTGCAGTAGCGCATTCGCGTCGTCGAGCGACATCGATTTCGGCTCGACGGGCGCAGCGCCTGCGGTCAGTACCTGACCCTCGCGGCAGCCGTCGCGGTAGACGGTGATGCCCTTGCAGCCCTTCGTCCACGCAAGCATGTACGCACGTTCGACGTCGGCGAGCGTTGCTTCACGGTGCAAGTTGATCGTCTTCGAGACCGCGTCCTCGGTGTGCTGCTGGAAGCTCGCCTGCATACCGATGTGTGCCTCGGCGTCCAGCTCGTTGGCGATCGCGAACACCGCGCGCCAGTGGTCGGGTACACCGGGCGCGTCCTTGAGCGAGCCCGTCTTGCGCACGCACTCGGCAAGTTCGTCGCTCCAGAAGCCTTCGCGCTTGGCGATCTTCTCGACGAGCGGGTTCACTTCGAGCATCGTCAGACCTGCCTGCTCGCGTGTCATCGACAACGCGAATGCTGGCTCACACCCTGAGCTGCAACCGGCGATCATGCTGATCGTGCCGGTCGGTGCGATGACCGTGACCGTCGCGTGGCGACGCGGCTTGTCACCACGCTCGGCCCACTTCGACACTGGCCAGTGATGGAACGGTGCGCGTTCCTCGGCGAGCTTCTCGCTTGCGTCGACGGCCCACGTGTTGACGAGCTTCATCACATGCGCGCCCAGCTCGCGCGCTTCGGGCGAGCCGTACGGCAACCCGAGCTGGATCAGGAGGTCTGCCCAGCCCATGATGCCGAGCCCGATCTTGCGTGTCTTCGACGTCACGTCGGCGATCTCGGGGATCGGGTACTTGTTGACCGTGAGCATGTTGTCGAGGAAGCGCACGCTGTGCTGCACCGTACGCTGCAGGCGGTCGAAATCGATCGAGCCGTGGCGCAGCATGACGTTGCCGTACTTGTGGCTCTTGTTGCCTTCCTTCTCGACGTAGAAATTCGAGAGGTTCACCGAGCCAAGACAGCATGCGTCGAACGGACGCAGCGGGACTTCGCCACACGGGTTGGTCGCTTCGATCGGCCCCAGCGAATGTGCGAGTGGATCTGCCGCGTTCGTGCGATCGATGAACCACAGGCCAGGGTCACCGATCGTGTGCGCGCACTGGATGATCTCGTTCCAGACGGTGCGCGCATTGAGCTGTCCGACGACATGGCCGGTGACCGGATGGATCAGGTCGTAGTCCTTGTCGGTTTCGAGCGCGAGCATGAATGCGTCGGTGATCGCCACCGACACGTTGAAGTTCTGCATCTTGTTGCGATCGAGCTTGAGCCGAATGAACTTGAGGACGTCCGGGTGATCGACGCGCAGGATGCCCATGTTCGCGCCACGACGAACGCCGCCTTGCTTGATCCGCTCCGTCGAGAAGTCGAAGACTTCCATGAACGAGATCGGACCTGACGCGATGCCAGACGTCGACGCGACGAAGTCGCCTTCGGGACGTAGCCGCGAGAACGAGAACCCGGTGCCACCGCCGGTCTTCTGGACGAGCGCCATGTGGCGCATCGCGGAGAAAATACCGTCCATCGAATCGGGTACCGGGATCACGAAGCACGCGCTGAGCTGGCCGGTACCATCGGGTCGACCTGCATTGACGAGACACGGCGTGTTCGGCTCGAACTCGCACGACGCCATCAACTTGTAGAACACCGCCTCCCACTTGTCTTTGTCGTGGGGCGTCGTCTCGGCAGATGCGAGAAACTTCGCGACGCGCTGGAACAGCGCCTTGGGCGTCTCGATGATCTCCTGGCGCGCGTTGCGAATCAGGTACCGCGTAGCGAGAATCTTTTCCGAGATAGCGGTCAGAACGGGCTCGATCATGGGTGCGGTAACTCCGTCTGGTTGGACTGTTGCTGTCGACGCTGTTGGACCACGGTGCGAGCAGCTAGCCCGCGTTGTCGCGTCGCGCGCGACAACTGTTAGCAAACAACCGCAGTCGCCAGCACGTTGCTGGCGTTGCACGACTAGCGGGGCGCGGTCGGACGACCGTTGCCGGTGGGCGCCGGAGCAGCTGGACGGCGCGGAGCCGTTCCAGCCGCCGCCGGAGCCGCCGCAGGCTTCGTCGAAGCAACCGGTGCCGCACCCTCGTAGGTACGCTCGCCGATCCACTTCGTGAAGTCCTTGGTGACCGGCTGGCCCGTCTTCGAGTCGATGTCGTCGAACGTGTCGACGACGACATCGGCCGTGAAGCGCGTGCCCACGAACGCGTCCTTCGAGAGACCGCCCGCTGCGTCGATCTCCACGCCGGTTGCCTCGACGATCGCCTTCATGCGACGACGCGCGAAGTCATCCTCGGAGATCACGTACGTACCCACGAGCGAACGACCCTTCATCGGGCTGTCCTCGGTGGCCACCTGCGCGGTCAGACGCAGCGTGCGGTTGCCCTTCTTCGACTGATCGAAGATCGCCTTGGTGACCTCCCAGTCGTAGGTGCCGGGCTCGACGCGCTGGTTGCGACCGTCGTGTGGGGTGAGGTTCGGGTCGTTGAGACCCATGTTGCTGATGTAATCGACAAATTCGGCCATCGGATTGCTCTCTTTCTAGGGTTGCAGTGACTCGAACACTTACCTGGTCGTGCTCCGACCAGGTTGAGACGTGGGAGGCGGCGTCGGGCGGGCTTGTGGAGCCTTGCCTTTGCCGTTGGTCGCAACAGCGACTGGATCATCAGTCGCAGCAGCGATCGATACACCGTCAGCGATGGGCAAGATGCCCAACGCTTCGGCGAGCGTGCGGTACGTGCAGTCGGCGACGAAGATGTCGTTGCCACCTTCGACGGCTTGCACGTAGCCGAGCGGATCGGGCAGACGACCTTCGTCGCGACCGCCCGCTTGGTAGTGCTGGTACTTGCGCGTACGGATCTCGAACTGCAGCGGCTGGTTCGGCTGTGCTTGGAAGCTGCGGTGGTAGAACACGTAGTCGCAGCCAGCGGCGAACTTCGCGGCGTTCTGACCCGACAACATCGGCCCGCCGATCGGCGTGTCTTCGCCCGGCGGCTTCTCCAGCGCAAGCCAGACGACGTTGCAGCCGAGTAGATGGATCTGTTCGCGGAGGTTCTTCAGGTGCTGACCGAGCTTCTGGTAGAGCTGACGACCGTCGGCGCGGTTGCCACCTGCAGCATCGAGCGTGTTGAAGAACAGATCCGCGTAGAACGTGAGCGAGTCGACGACGACGGTGTGAACTTCGCCGCGCTTGACGAGTGCTTCAGCGTCGTGGACACCTTGCATCATGTCGGAGGCTTTCTCGATCGACCACACGATCGGCGAGCGCTCGACCTCGAACAACGCGTTGCGATCCATGTTCGAGAGGGTGGTCCAACCAGATTCCGTCGCATCGCTCAGAAACAGCGGACGCGGCCACGAACCGGCGAAGCGCGTCTTACCCGCGCGAGATTGCCCGTACGAGAGCGCGGTGACGCGCTGGATCTTACCGGGCTTGCTGACGTCGATGACCTTCATGCGATGCTCCCTTCGCTCTTTGCTGCGTTGTCACTCACGCCGCCAGCCGGAGCTGACGACGTTTGCCCGATCGGGTTCGTAATCGCAAGTCCCACTTGCGACGTAGTCGGATCAGCGATCGCTGGACGCGCCTGCGGAGCCCACTCACGCTTGCGAATCGGCACGAGTTTCTGATTCTCAGCACAGTGATCGAAAAAACTGCACATACCGAACTTGGTCACGCAGTTCGCGCGTGCCTTCGGCCAAACTCCCGCCGCCGCGTACATCTGCTGTAGTGCGGACCACATCTTGAGGTCTTCCATGTGCTGCTGCACGTGCCACTTCTGTGCAGGCACGATCGTGCGATGGAACTGGATGACCTTCTGCTTGCCAACGATGTTGACAATCGTGCCGCGCAGCTTGCCGTACTTCTTGTCGAGCTTCGCGCGCTTCCAGACCATGATCTGGCCCAAGATTTCGCCGTCGTTGCGCCAGCCTTCGAGTGCGTCAGCGGTGAAGCGTGCAGCGGTCTTGTGCTCGACGATGTAGACACCCGGCATGAGACCGGGCTGCGCTTCTTTGATCTCAGCGATCATATCGAAGCGGCACGTGTTGCCGTCGGGATCTTGTGCCCACGCTTCCATCTCGATCGGCGTGAGGTAGTCACCGTCGTAGCGATCGGCGTATGCCTCGTAGAGACGGAACGCTTCGATCACGGCCTTCGCGTCGACGTTCATTGCAAGCAGCGAATCTTTCGCGACGAATGGCGTCAGCGTCAGATCACCGTTGAGCATCCACGTGTAGTGGAGCGCGAGGAACGTATGGAACGCCGAACCGGTTTCGAGTGCCGGTGATGCAGGCCCGCGTTGACCTTCAAGGTACGTCAGGTTGAACAGGTATGGACAACGTTGGAACGTTGCGTGACTCGACCACCCACGACCAGATGCACCACCCATCTTCTCGATGTTGTGGTGGCCGAAGATCTCGTTCATCGCATCCTCGAAGCGGACGCGGTTGGGATCGCCGTTCATCGTGAAGTAGTCTGGCTGCGCGATCGGTGGCGGGACGATCATGTTGGGCTCGCGCGTACCACCCTCGACCTCGAAGTCTTCTAGCTCTCCTGCTTTGGTCATTCCTTCTCCCAGTCGAAGTTCCACAGCGTGCCGTGGTAGTCGTTGTCGTCTTCATCCTCGGGGTGATCCGCGAGGACGGCTGATGCGAGTGCCGTGAGATCGTCGGGTGTGAGATCGCCGCCACCGATGCCGGTGAAGCCGCTAGCGATGACATCGATCGCGCTTTCGGCTGCCGGTACACCCAGGCGGAAAGCAAGCTCGCACTTGGTCTGTAGCGCTTCGAGGATCTTCCGTTCGATGTCGTGATCGATGATCACGTACGTCGCCGCGATGGGCTGAATGCCATTGAACGGACGCATCTCAGCCTGCGCAACAATCGCGGGCGTGTAGTCCAGCTCGGCGAAGACTTCCTGACGTGCAGCGCTGAGGTCGATGCCGACTTGACCGACGGAGAGTGTGATGCACAGCGGCGAACACGGGTGGGCGCGCCACCGGTTGTAGATCGTCTCGCGGATGTCCTGATGCGTGCCGCCTGAGACGACGAAGCCGGGGTAACCCTGCTTCGCGAGCGACTCTTCGATTCGAAGCGCGACGTCGCGGTGCCACGTCCAAACGATCACACGCTCGCCGCCATCGAGCACGCGCTTGGCGACGTCGACGGAGCTGTCGAGCTTGAGATTGGCGAGCAGGCGACGGAACCGCGCGGTTGCGCCAATCACCGTCGATTTGTGGGCGTGAACGCGAACGCGCTCGGCTTCTTTTTCGACAGCGAACGCCTGACGCTCGGTGATCTCAACGACTTCGACGGTGCGCGTGATCGGCGGAACCTGACCAATGACACTCTGCCACGTGCGCCGGATCATCACCTCCTGCATGCGCAGGCGGAACTCTTCTTCGTGCGACGCGCCATCAGCAATGAAGCCGTGCGCGCCCGTGCGGCCTCCGGCGTAGCGCGTTGCGTACTCGAAGTACTTGCCCCACGCACCGGGACAGATGGCAGCAAGCGTCGTGTAGAGCCCGGCGGGCTTGTTCCATACAGGTGTGCCCGTCGCGCCGATCACGCGCGATGCGACCGTCGACATGTACAGCGCGGCTTTGCTGCGATGACTCGACTTGTTCGAGAGCAAGTGGATCTCGTCGAAGATCAGCGTGCCGATGCGGCGGTTGCCGAAGTTCTTCCAGCCCGCAAGGATGTCGTAGTTCATGAACACGAGCTGCGCGTTCTTGAGCTGTTCCTCGTCGAAGAACTCGCCTTCGAGTAGATCGTAGCCGCGATCTTTTCGACGCGTCGACGGCTTCTTCGTCTTCGGATCGAGGTACGCGACGCGCTTGCCTTGCAGCACCGTCGGGCGAATGTCCGGCCAGCGACGGCGGAACCAGCCTAGCCAGACCTCGCGTGTCGCGAGCGGTGCGACGACAATCAACGGTCCGTCGTCGGGCTCATGCGCGGCGACGAGCTGTGCTGTCTTGCCGAGTCGCATCTGATCAGCGAGCAACGTGCCACGTCGGTTGCGGATGAAGTCGCGGCCGTCGTGCTGATAGCCGCGTAGTTTCCAACCGTTGGCGTCGGTAGTTGCGTCGAAGACGGTTCGATCGCTGTCGCGATCAGAATCTAGTCGCTGGAGCGATCCGTACTCGGACAAAAAAAGTGAGACGTCGGGATGCTGCTTCGCAAGCATCGGCAGATGCGAACGGTGCACCAGCGGACCCCAGCGTCCGTCGAGCTGCACAGACGGCGCAGGCGACACCTCCGGCGTCCATGCCGGTGGGATCGCAAACCAGTCGCGTCGTGTCGGGTGCGCGACCAGGGTTGCTCTTCCCTGGCCCGCCGTAGCAGCTCTCATTTTTCAGCCCCTAGTGCTCAGACCGTGCTCGAAACTCGAAGCCGCACGCTAAGAGTGTCGCGCAGATCTGTCAAGCCGGATCGGGCGCCAACACCGCGCAGATCCGGATGGAGATCTTCACAGGCTGTGCACAGCTGTGAATTGATCACGCGGATCTTCGTGATCGATTTGAACTTCTCGACGAGAGATCCCTGTGCATAACTTTCGGGCTCTTGACGTATGCGTTTGGCTCATGTAATTCGAGCGGACCGTCATGACCACCGTGAGTCTCACGAAGCGCCTCAGCGACATCATGACTCCCGCCCAGACGGCGGCAGCCCTTGACATTTCGCTCGCCACGTTGTGGCGATGGCGAAACCTGGGAACACTAACAGCGAAGCGCGTCCTCGGGCGCACCGTGTTCCTTCGGACGGAGGTCGAAACTGTAGCGCGCAAGCGTCGACAGATGGCGGCGGGCTGAGACCGGAGATGGCTGGCGGCAACAACATCATCCCGTTTCCGGGAACGTCCGCGAACGCTGCAGCTAACGCGAGCACCGGTACGAGCGTCGCACCAGCACCGGGTGGTGGCGGCGGTGGCGGTAGCAGTCCCAACAGCGATCCGCATTCATGGACGCGTGCGCAGGTCTGGGCCATCCGCTACCACAAGAAGTACAACGAGGATCAGAAGCGCCGGATCCTGTTCAACTTCATCACGTTCCACGAGAACCGGAAGACACCCCACGGCGCGTTCCTGAAGACACCCGACAAGCGCGGGTACCTGTTCGACGGACGCCAGTGCAAGCTCTACCGCATCGACGAGAAGGACCCCGAGTTCCGGGGCTACATGCAGCTCGCGTACGGGCTCAACTCCAGCGAGCAGCTCACGCGGCACGTGATGTCCGCGCTTCAGAACGCGACGATCGCAACAGGTCTGCTGCGCGACGTGCGGCGGTTCTCGTACTGGGATCGTAGCCGCCAGACACTCTACATCTCGCGCTACGACGGTACCTGCTACGAGATCGACGGCGACGAGGTGAAGATCCGCAACAACGGGTATGGCTCAGCGGTGTTCCTCGACGACGATGGCGGGTTCAACTGCGATACGCCGCCAGATGACGGTCCCATCGTTGGCAATCACCACGAGCTGATGAAGCAGTTGATCGACGACCTCAACTACGTGCCAACGACATCGGGCAGCATGTCACCGGCAATCCAGAAGACATGCCTCGGCATTTGGTTGTTCGCGATGGCGTTCCCGGACCTGATGCCGACCAAGCCGCTGATGCTCGTCGAGGGCGAGCCCGGCTCCGGCAAGACGTTCGCGCTGCAACGCATTGCGATGACACTGCACGGTAAGAGTGCGCCGCTGACGATTCCCAAGAAAGAGGATCCGGACTTCGGTGTCAAGATCTTGCGCTCACCGCTCGCGATCATCGACGACGTCAACACGACGATCGAATGGCTCCAGGATACGCTGTGCTCGTACGCGACCGGCGGTACGTGGTCCAAGCGCAAACTGTTCACCGACGACGCCGAACACGTGATCCGGCCGCACAGTTTCTTGCAGATCACGAGCAACAACCCTACGACGTTCCGTCAAGGGCAGCTCGCAGATCGCTGTTTGATCATTCGCCTCGAACGGCGCACCGACAACTTCGGTTCGGCTGATCAGCTCCTCGAACGCGCACAAAGCTGGCGTCCACAACTGCAGGGTGAGTGGCTCTACTGGCTCAACGAGATCGTCCGCGAGCTACGGAAGCCTCAGCCGATGTCGATGTCGCCGTATCGCATGGCCGACTTCGCACGCGTCGCGCACGTGATCGGCCGCGTGCTCGACCAGCCTGCAGGACCGCCCGGTGACTGGTCGCCCGAGGCTATCGACGAGATGCTGGCCGCGATGCAAGCCGAGCGTGATGCACTCGTCATCGGCGAAGGTGATCAGTTGATCGAGCTGCTCGACAAGTGGCTCGACCATGTCTCGAATCAGGGACGCGAGGTGCGTGTCGCTGACCTTCATCGTGAGCTAGCGATGATCGCGAAGGTGACGGGCAACCAGACGTTCTTCAAGTCGCCCAAGGGGCTCGCTGCACGACTGCGTGAAGCGGGCGGTGCCCTCGGACGACACTTCGACGTCACTCGGCAAACCGGGGCGGGCGACGTCATGCTGTACACGTTCCGCCGGACGTAGTTCAACGAGCACGAGCACTAGGGGAAGCAGCAGACAATGAGCAATCTGATCGCGTGTCAGCCCGGCTGGGTAGCGGTGTTTCATCAGGTCGACGGTGACGGGTACACAACCGAGCCGATCGCATGTTGGATGGCGACCATCGTCAACACGATCGAGGAAGTGCATCCAGTGTGCGCGTTGGGTGGCGACGTCTGTGACGCGACGATCGCCGCCAACTACCTCGGCGTACTCGGACCCGGCGGCGATCCCAAGAAGCTCGTCGAGGCGTATCACAAGTCGCGCAAGACCGAATCGGCGGCGTAGCTCGTGGTGACCATCGTCGACACGGTCGTCGTTAACATGCGCACGACCAGCAACTACGACGTCGCGATCGATCGCTCGTCGCCGTTCGGCAATCCGTACCACCTCGGCAAGGATGGGGATCGGCAGGTCGTGCTGCAGAAGTACAGGGAGTACTTCTACGCACGCTGCGAGAAGGATCCCGAGTTCCGTCGACGTGTGATGCAGCTGCGGGGCAAGCGCCTTGGTTGTTGGTGCGCGCCACAGCCGTGCCACGGCATGATCATCGCCGAGTACGTCGAGACGCAAGGACAGTCCACGTGACACCGGCACATCGAGCGCTCCTGACCAAGGAGCTGAACCAGGCCTCGGCTGCGCTGGCGCGTGCGTTCAACATCGCGCGCAACCACGGCAGCCTCGATCTAGCTGCGGGCATCCGCAAGCAACAGAAGCGAGTCGCTGATCAGATCATTCAGCTCAACGGTGGCCCGTTGAAGTTGACCGGAGCTGAGCTACTCGGCTAGCAACATGATGACCGGCCTGCGTAGGGACGCGCGAGCGTGCAGGCCAAGGAGTGCAGGGTGACGACAGCAACAGAAAAGACGAGACGCACAAACGGCGAAGCTGTTGGAGCGAACCGATCAGCAACATCCAACGCGAGGACATATCGTGAAGCTACGCATCGTTGATGATCTGAACCCCGAAGACGTCGCCATGCTGCAGGCGCTCTACTCGCGTTCCGCTGAGAGCGTCGACGCCCACCTGGAGAAGGTGAAGCAGTCTGGCTCTGGCAAGTTCATGTCGACGAGGACGCCATGAGCACAAAAATGTTCGACAACCTGCGGAAGATCGGCACGGTCTTCGGTCACATCAAGCACGACGCGCTGAAGGTGGCGCAGCTTCACGCCGCGATGGCTCAACGAGTCAACTGGTCTATGGAGTCGCATCGCATGGCGCAGTTGGAAAACGTCTTCGCGGATCGATGGGTCCAAGCCGGTGAGATCGTCTACAACTTGTCGCACAGCCTGGCAGCGTTGTTTGCGTTGACCGGCGCACCCGAGATCGACTGGGAGCACCTTCCTCACGCAGCGTTCATCGTTCAAGTGCCGCGCGCGTATCTTCCGCTACCGGGGACCATCGAACCGGAATCGTCATACCTCTTCGTCACGAAAGGTCAGATCCTCATCGTTGCGGACTATGACACGACCGCCTATTCGTGGATGTCGAACGCTGATAAGCCAGGGACGGCCAGTTACTTCGAACGGGTGACACCCAAACAGGCTGCAGCGGATCTTCGTACCGCGAAGATGGACCGTGACGGTATGCGCCCCGAGTTGGCTGCGCGCATGAAAGGTGACGCACTGTTTGGGCGACTTTCACAGACGGAACTCGCACAGGTCGTCGAGGACGTTCTCGATTTTGAGGAAGCCAACCTGCGCAAGATGCAAGAGAACATCCCGACGCACCTGGATCCGTTCCATGTCGGTATCAACTTGCTCAGCATGCGGTTCCTCGCGAATACGCTTGCGTACCTGAACGAGGCACAACCTGGATCAGTCACGCCTGCATCACCGGATGTGCAACGGCGACCGCGCATCATGAACATGTTGCCGCCACGTGATCTCGTCGTGCAGCGCGCGTTTCGTGACGCGGCTAAGGACGCGGTAGCAGCTACCGTTGCCGGTTCAGCAGTAGGCATCAAGCGCGTTCTGAAACATCATGTCCGCGGGCCAACAGGCGACCGTAGCGGCTCTCGGACGTGTCCAGAAGCGCGTCCTCGCGGAGACGGCCACTGGGCGCGGCAATCACCGGAACGTCTCGCGCGTGGGAACGCTCACGGTCTACGCAAACACCCTGAACGTGCGGCACGCGGCGCCGCCAACGGTGTTCACAAAGCGCCGCGTCGTGGGACGCTGAACGGTCGCGCCAAGCTGACCGAAGAAGCCGTTCAACAGATTCGCGCTGCTCTCGTCGACGGCACTTCGAAGGCCGCACTGGCGCGTCGCTTCGCGGTGTCTGAATCAACCATCCGTTTCATCAGCCATGGCGCCACGTGGCAGTGCGTGAAGGACTAATCATGAAACTTCGTGTTATCGACGATCTCAACCCTGAAGACGTGGCGATGCTTCAAGCGCTGTATTCGCGCAGCGCTGAATCCGTGGACGTTCACCTCGAAAAGGTCAGGAGCACCGGTTCGAGCAAGTTCATGGAGAAGTACTACGTCGGGTACTCACACAAGAGCATCGCCGACTGCGGCTCGACGACCATGTTCATCGAGGACGTGTCACTGCTCGCCGCGAAGGCCGTCCAGGACTGGCCGCTCTACAGCGGCCAGGAAACCAGCACGCGCTACATCGACATGAGCAAGCGTGACATCGTCGATCCGTTCGGTACGGCTGCATCGGGTCTGATCCTCGAACGTTGGATGGCGTTCTACACGGGCAAGCAGAACATCGTCGGTGAGATCCTGCGCGCGAAGTACCCGAAGCGCGAGACCGAGAAGCAGACGGCGTACGACGGTGCCATCAAGGCCCGTACGTTCGACATCCTGCGCGGGTTCCTGCCTGCAGGCATCACGACGCAGCTGTCGTGGCACACCAACCTGCGTCAGGCTGGCGATCACCTGACAGGGCTCTACGCGCACCCGTCGCCCGAGATCTCGCAGCTTGCAGTTGCACTGCGCGGACAGCTCAAGGAGCGCTATCCGTCGAGTGGGCTCGGGCTCAACCTCGCATCGGTCAGTGGCGTCAGCAACAAGGACGAGGTCGCGCGCGACGTACGTCAGGACTGGGAACATCGCGTCGCGAAGCAGTTCACGTATTCCGTTGATCGTCGTTATCACCACTTCCACGACGAGGGTGGCGTGAAGATGTACCCGGCGTGGAACCGCCCGGGGATGCCGCTCTCGGAGATCATGCAGGACGGTACGCGCTACAACGAGCTGCTCAAGACGCGCCCCAAGGGCGCCGTGCTGCCGCACTTCATGAGCGACCTGTGCTCGTTCACGTGGGACTTCCTGCTCGACTTCGGTTCGTTCAGAGACATCCAGCGTCACCGCAACGGCGTGTGCCGCATGCCACTGCTCGACGAGAGTTGGGGCTTCGAGCCGTGGTACCTCGAACAGCTTGGTGACCTGCGTGCGGAGGCTGAGACGTTGATCGACGAACAGCGCTTCGCGATCATCAAGCTCGGTGCCGGTGAACCGAGCCGCGAGGTGATGCGCCAGTACTACATCGCACTCGGGTTCCGCGTGCCGTGCTCGGTGACGTACGCGCTACCAGCACTGCTCTACGTGTTGGAGCTGCGCTCAGGCAAGACGGTGCATCCGAGCCTGCGCAAGGTCATCCACGCGATGGTCAAGAAGTTCCAGCACGAGTACCCCACGGTCGCACTCCATGTCGACATGGATCCGGACGACTGGAGTGTCCGTCGCGGCGAGCAGACGATCACGGAGAAAACGGCCTAGCTCATGCTCTCGCCGTTCGGCATGGTTGCAGTGGAGTACGCGCGCCGGAACTGGCGCGTGATCCCGCTGTACAACGTGCGCGAGACCGGCGAGCAGCCTGTGTGTGGTTGCTGGAAGCGTGCGGACTGCGGCACGCCCGGCAAGCATCCGATGATCAAGAACTGGCGCGAGACAGCGTCGAACGACGTCGTGCTCGTCGCACAGTGGTGGCGGGTCTGGCCCCGCGCCAATGTCGGGCTCGTAACTGGGGGGCTCGTGCGCTTGGTCGCGATCGACATCGACGGTGAGATCGGCCGTGAGAGCCTCGCTGCGCTCGAACAGATGTACGAGCCGTTGCCCGAGACGCTACGCCAGACTACGGGCCGCGAAGGCGGCGGCGAGCACTTCCTGTTCATCGTCGACGACGACTTCGAGATGGACAAGATCCGCAACCGCACCAAGATGGCGCCGGGGATCGACATCCGCGCCGAGGGCGGTCTGATCGTCGCGGCGCCAAGCATTCACCCGACGGGTGCGCAGTACGCGTGGCGCAACCCGAGCACCCCCGTCGCCTCGATGCCATCGTGGTTGATCAAGCTCGCGACGTCGCAGAAGACGCGCCAGATCGCGATCGATCCGAATGCGGGCCGTCCGACAGAGACAGCGCTCGAAGCTGACGGCTGGCCACGCTGGCGTCGCGTACTCGTCGCGCGCGACACGATGATCCGCGAGGCGAAGCCCGCGATCTCGGGACAGAACGGCCACGGCGCGTGCCTGAAGACGACGATCTTGCTGATTCGCGGCTACTGCCTCTACAGCGACGAGGCCTTCGATTTGCTCTGGAGCGTCTACAACCCGCTGTGCATCCCGTCGTGGTCGCACGAGGAGCTGATGCACAAGATCGAGAGCGCCGAATACGCCGTATCGGATGAGAGCTACCCGTGGCGTTTTCGTATCCCGGCGCCAGACCTGTCACCTGCAGGTCGTGCCGTGCAGGCGATCTATGACGAGTGCTATCGCGAGTTCGGCGGCGTCGAGACGCTCTGGGAAGTCACCGAAGAATCGAACCCCACACCGACCGCTGGCTTGGAAAACACCCCCAAGCGCAGCAAGCGCAACACAGAAGGAAACGTCGCATGAGAGTTATCTACTTCGCGCATCCACTTGGAGCACCGACACCTGAAGGTGTTACCGCCAACATTGCGCGTGCAAAACGTTGGGTCCGGTGGATCTACGACAACTTCCCGGACGTTGCCGTCGTCGCCGACTGGCTGATCACCGTGGAAGTCCTCGACGACTTCAACCCCGAACACCGCAAGCACGGCATGGAAATGAACAAGGCGATCATCCCGTGCTGTAAGGAGTTCTGGATGTGCGGTGGTCGTGTGTCGAACGGTATGCAGGACGAGTCTGTTGTCGCGATCGCTGCACAGCTCCGCATCTTCGACTTGACGTGGATCGGCAACGAGCCACCTTTGCTCGTTCCCGAGAAGCTCCGAGCAATTCTCACATGACGATCGACGCATCACTGCTTCGCGAAGCTCGCGAGGTGCTTCAGCTGTACGCGCGCCCGGCGCAGGAGATGATCAAGTTGAACTTGTACGGACCGCGTGAAGCACGGTTCGCGAGCGTGATCGTCGAGAAGAACTTCACGGTCGTGGTGTCGGCGCCGTTGCCGACGCCGGAACAACGCCTGAAAGAGTTACAGAAGGAATCGTACGAACAGGTCACGGAGCTGTGCACGCTGTTGCGCCGCGCGATGACCGTGATCGAAGAGTCCGTCGCGGGGCAAGTCGACCTACTACAAGAATGCGACGGAGCGATCGAATCCGCTGGCGACAACATCTTCCCACCCGACGACGAAGAACCTGCCGTACAGGAGTCTGCAGCATGAGTGACGTCGATTATGAACTGACCCGACTGCGTGAAGCCGTTCAACAGGCTCGCGACGCATTCGTGCCCGTCGAGATCCACTGCCCGGAGTGCAAGGCACAGCACGTCGACCAGGACGAGTGGGCAACCACGATCTCGCACCGCAAACACCTCTGCCACAACTGCGGGCACATCTGGCAGCCGTATACGGTCGGTACGGTCGGCGTCGACCTGCACATGCCTTGTCGCAAACGCCGCGACGAGCTGCTGGAGATGGTCGCCAAGCTCTCGCAGAGCGTTCCGCTCGACTCCGAGGTCGGCGAGGCGTTGAACCAGCGCGGTGTACTACTCGCCGAGGTCGGGACACTGAAGGCTGCGATCGCCGAGCACGAACCACTGTTCCAGCAAGCGCTCACGGATCGGCAATTCCTCGACGATGTGCTCGCGGGCATCGGACCGTTCATGCCACGCGCGACGAAGCGCACCGTCAGCGGTGTGATCGGCGGTGTGAAGACGCTGTACGAGGCGATCAAGGAGCTGCAGCGGGGGATTCACACTGCCTGCGAGCGTGCAACGACGCACCTGCCCGAGGATCGCGAGGTCATCAACGAGGTGCACAAGCTCGCGCACAAGGACTACTTCGCGTGAAGGCTCGCTGCGTACCACGCAAGACGCATCCAAAGTGTCGGCCACCGTCGGTTCACGGATCGATCCTACGTCTTCGTGAGCACGACGGTCGTTGGGTTCGTGACAACGGTGACTCCGGGCTCGCGTTCGTTGGACCAGCACCGGAGAGTGACGGCGGCGCGATCATCTGGGTCGCGAACTGCGCATGCAAGGTCTACCTCGATTGTCCAGTCGCGAAGGCGCTCGCGTTCGCTGCGAACCGTTACAGCGCGGCGACGGTCATTCGTCGTCGGGCGTCGACACTCAAGCTCGACCGCGTACGCAAGCTCAAGAAGAGGAAGCGCTGATGCCCGCGTACGTCCGTGGCTACCTCGTTTGCAACGGTTGCAAAAGGTCCGTGAACGCATCGGCGTACATCGGCGAGGCATGGAACAAGACGAGCTTCACGTGGAAGTTGCCCGAGGGCTGGCTGCTCTACGAGTCACGCGGACACGGCAACGTCAGTGTGTTCTGCAGCTATGCGTGCAACAAGCACTCAGCGGTCATGGGCTACCCATCGCAGACCGGGCAGGCGCCACCGGATGGCGCATTCGACGAGCGGACGATCGACAAGCTCTACGAGCTGATCGATGTCGGCGTTCGCGGTGACGCAACGGCCGACAACGTACTCTCGGCGCTCGAAGCTGTGCTAACCGCATGGCGACAGCGAGCTGCAGCATGAGCGGCGGCGAGCGATGGTTCAGCTGGCGCTGTGCGAACGGCAACCAAGTCGACTGGTGGTCGAGCGATGTCATCCGTGACCTGAACCGGTTCGTCCACAACGAGTGGGGCAAGTTTGCGCTCGCGGTTGACCTGCGCGCACGTGAAGCGCAGATCCAGTTCAATCACCCGCCCGAGTGGGTGTCGCTCAAGTTCTCGACCGTCGTCAACGAAGACGAGCGGCTCGCACTCGAAGCTGCTTGTGATGCTCGTGAGTCGCGGTTCGCCGCTGAGCTGTTCTTGCGCATCATCGACCGTGATGACATGGCCGATGCGCTGTACGCACCTAGGGGAGAAGCATGAGCATCGTCGCAGGTACAGGACATCGACCCGACAAGCTCTGGATCGGCGACTATTCGGGGCATCACAAGCTGAACCCGTTGCGCGCTTGGGTGAAGGCACAGACGCGCACCAAGCTGCTCGCACTGCAGCCGATCCACGTGATCAGCGGCATGGCGCTCGGATTCGACCAGGATCTGGCCGATGTCTGCGTCGACATGGGCATCCCGTTCATCGCAGCGGTGCCGTGCGAAGGCCAGGATAGCCAGTGGCCCCCGGAGGCGCGGGCGTACTACCAGAAGCTGCTCAAGCTCGCGTACGAGGTCGTGATGGTGACGCCGGGTTCGTACGAGCGGTGGAAGATGCAGGCCCGCAACGAGTGGATGGTCGATCACTGCAGCGATCTGATCGCGTGCTTCGACGGTTCACAGGGCGGAACGGCAGGCACGGTGAACTACGCGGACAAGCTGCGGCGCCCGATTCACAGGATCAACCCGAACGAGCTGCGACGTCTGCTGGCGCCTGGAGTTGCATCGTGAACCCGCACCAGCCCCATCGTGTCATCGGCGAGCTGGCGAACGGCCAAGGTGTCATCCTCGAACCACTCTGCGCGCTCTGTGGCGAGGCGAACGAGGCGATCGAGTGCCCGGTCTGCTCGCGCGTGTTCTGCGTCGAGCTGTGCTTCGGTGTGCACTTTCAGGCTCGTGACAGCTTCGATGCGCCCGATCGTGTTGATCTGTTCCTACGCACGAAGACGGCGCACGACCTGCTCGATGCGACGATCACCGACGAGAAACTGGACTGGCGCCACGGTTTGACGTGCGAGAACTGTCGGCCCGACCTGCGCAACATGGTCATGCAGGCACTCGTGACAGGTGCGAAGATCGCAGTGAGCGAACCGTGAGGGTCGCGCGCACGAACGAGACGATCGAACAGCGTCAAGAGGTCGTCACCGAGCTGTTTCACTTCATCCGTGACTTCTTCGGGCTCGACACGACGACGTTGGTCACGCGGACGCTCGACGATCAGAAGTTTCTCGAAGCCGCTGAAGCTGTACTGCAGTCGGCCGTCGGGCCGTGGAAGTCCGTCGATGCGCTCCGCGACTTCGCGGTGCAGGCACTCTACGGCGAACGACCAGCCGATCGCAGGCTCGTCGATCGCGCGCGACCCGGTCGCGTATCGCCGTTCTCCGTGCCGTTCGCGCTGCTACGCGCGCTCGCACCGGGTGGGCAGTTCGATCCACGGAACCTGCACTCGCTCAGCCTCGCCGAGGCTATCGACACCCGAGGACTGATCGGCGAAGAGAATCGCTGGGAAGTGAAGCCGCACGGCGGCGAGACGTGGCTCGTCACAACAGTGTGGGCACGCGTGATTCCGAAGATGCTCAAGGCGACACGCATTCGATTCACCAACATCGGCGAGAATCGCATCCTGCACGACGGCAAGCTGTGGGCACTCACCGTTGATGCGATGCCATGCTTCTGGTGGTTCCCTGGGTACACACTGCTCGAAGTCCTGATGACGCGGCAACAGCTAGAAGACGAATCGCCGTCGACCGTGCTGATCGCGATCGAGGGTTGGCGCTACACGACGAGGTAACCATGGACACCGACGACGACGAAGACGGACCGATCCCGACGAGCTTTCAGGGCACAGAACTCGAAAGCGCCAAGGCGTTCGTGCAAACGAACCTGCGCGACGGCGTCACGTGTCCGTGTTGCGGACAGTTTGCGAAAGTCTACAAGCGCAAGCTGAACTCGACGATGGCGCTCGCGCTCGTGCTGATCTACCAGTACTTCAAGACGCACCCGCGCGCCGACTGGCTGCACGTCGCGGCGTTCTTGGTGAAGGTCAAGCGCGACAGCTCGATCGCAGGCGGCGACGTCGTCAAGCTCCGCTACTGGGGCTTGCTCGAACGTGCGGCCGGTGATCGCGACGATGGTAGTGACCGCGTCGGCCGCTACAAGATCACAGATCTGGGCAAGCAGTTCGTCGAGGGTCGTGTGGCGGTGCCGCGCTACGTGTACCTGTACAACCAACTGCTGCTGCGATTGTCCGAAGAGATGACGACGATCAAGGACGCGCTCGGCGACAAGTTCAAGTACGACGAACTCATGAAGAGCGCGACGCCGTGAACGCGGACCGTGTGTATTTCGTCGCAACCGGTGATCTACAGCGTGTCAAAATCGGCAAGACACGTAACCTGGAACAGCGCGTCTACGAACTACAAAATCAGAATGCGCATCACTTGATGTTGATCGCCGACGTCGCAGGGTACACGTACGTAGAAAAACATTTCCATGAGCTGTTCGCAGCTGAACGGTTGCATGGCGAGTGGTTCAAGATGTCCGCACAGATCATTGAAACTGTGTGCAACATTCGTCGTGAAGGTCCGCACTATAGTGCGCAGGTTGCAACCTTAGCGTTAGCTGCCGACGGCATCGAGTGGACCGGGGACAACTTGCAAAGTTTGCGGGGCCGCAAACGCTATCTTGCACAGACAGTGTTGTACAAGAACAAGCGAAACGCGCTCGCTGTCCAACGTGCATGCGCTATCAAGATAGCCGGAGGTGTTGATTGAAAATCTTCGTCTTCGGATCCAACCTCGCGGGACGCCACGGTGCGGGTGCTGCGCTCGAAGCACGGCGCAAGCACGGCGCCGTCTACGGCGTTGCCGAGGGCCTGATGGGCAACGCGTACGGCATCGCGACGAAAGATCGCGAGCTGCGTCCCAGAACGCTCGATGACATCAAGGCCAGCGTCGAGGTGTTCCTCGACTTCGCGCGCGACACGCCCGAGCTGACATACGAGGTGACCCGCGTAGGCTGCGGGCTTGCTGGCTACCAGGATGCTCAGATCGGTCCGATGTTCGCGCGTGCACCGCAGAACTGCATACTGCCCGTGAACTGGGAGCGCTACCGTGCATCGTGAGCCTGACGCGCTGCCCGACGGCACCGGGTTCATGGACGTGCTGGCTGCAGCACAGGCAGCGTGGCTTGCCTGTGACCACAAGCTCGCGCGCGAGTTGATCCGGCGCTACATCGACCCCAACGGCGAGTTCTGCTGCATGCGGTGCTCGGCGATGGAAGAAGAACTGTGGCGTGTGAACACGAGCGAGGGCACGTTCCACGTCTGTCCGGCGTGCGCGACGATTCTAGCGGCCGATCGACAGTTCATGAACGACATGAACAGCAGCGGCGAGGTCTACATGGAAGGTCCCAAGCAACGCGTCGTACAGACCACGCGTGGGCCCGGCGTCAAGACCGTTGCCGTAGAGATCAAGCAGAGCTACATCACAGTCGCGAAGCGCTAAGGCTTGAGTTCGGGTCCACCCCGAGCTACAAAGCGAGACTATATGGCCAAGCAAGACGCGAAGCAGGATCTATTCGGAATGGGCGAAGGTGACGACGAGGGCGCGGAGTACGTGATCGCGCAGATCATCCCTGCTGAGGGCTGGCGCGCCGTGTTCCAGGACGGCAAGGATCCGCAGCGCGTGCTCGGGCTTGCATGCTTCGCGCTCGTCGAGTTCGTTCCGCAGAACCCCGAGGTCGCACAGATCCCGGCACGCGCGATTCGTCCGATGGTGGTCGACGAGTTCGGTCAGGTCGAGGACGTCGAAGCATACGAGGACTTCATCTGCGTCGTGCAGCCGGGCATGGACATCCAACCGGTTGTCTTGTACGCGATCAAGAACCGCGAGACCGCGAAGTAGATGGCACTGCACGGCATTCGCAACCCGCACGGTGTCGTGCGTATCCAGGAACGTCGTGTCGAGCTGTCCATCGAGCACATGGCGCTCCGGTGGGCCTGGCACGACGCGATGAACGCCGCTGCGCTGGCGTGTGAGCTGCTGCACTGGGCGATGCCTGTACTGAATGCGGACTCGCCCGAGATCACCAACGCGCGTGACCATGTGTCGTTCGTGTGTGATTACATCACCGCGTTCGTCGAAGGACGCGTGCCCGATCCACCGGAAGACTTCGGGCAACCCGACGAACATCCGCTGACGCGGCTCTACTGGTACGCGGGATATTTGGGCTCCAGGACCGTCGAAGCGTGCAATCGTGCGGCGAGTACACCCAAAGGTGCAAGTACGCAGCTCAGCTGGAGCGGGCTCGGCGAAGCGGCGAAGTGCGCGACCGAGTTCATTCGCAAGTTCGCGACGAGCAACCCGGTGATCGGTGCCGCTGACGGCTCTGCGAGTGGGACACTCAATCGCATCGGCGGTCTGCTCGCGTACGCGGGAAAACCGACCGACGAGATTATCGGGCACATGTTCTATTGGCGCGTGAAAGACGCGCTCAAAGGCAAGGCGCTGCCCACGGACCTGAACGCGAACTTGCGCGCGGCGTTCGAGGCAGCGTGGTCGGCCGGGGAATACGAGTTCGCATACCGTCTGCTCGACGATCTTGATACGATCGCCGGGCCGTGAAGCGTTTCCCCGTCATCCGAGGCCAGAGTCGGTGCCCGCGCGAGGTCACTGCGCGATGGCCGCGCGATGTCCCGTGGAGCTTCGCGGAGACGTTCCGCGAGCGTGCCGAGAGCAACCACAGTCAAACGCTCGAAGTGCTCGTGTCGCGTGGTGGCCTTGGGCCCGACGAGATGTGGCTCGCAGCGCACGACCAGCCGCTGTCGCGGTTCCGGCAGAACGTCGAGCCACCGAGCGAAGAGGCCTGTGGCGCATGGCTGATCGCCGAGATGGTGAAGCTCGGGGAAGGACCGTCATGAGTTTCAAGGATGTCGTCGAAGCGCTCGCGAAGCTCCGTGACTGCGGCGTGCTGCCGGGGCAGACGTACAAGCACTACAAGATGGACGGCGGTGTGTACCTCGTCGTCGCGGTCGGCTTGAACGAGCCTGACCTTGAACCGCTCGTGCACTACCGTGACGCCGAAGACGAGTACGCGACGGTGTGGACGCGCGCACTGGCCGCGTTCACGGGCAAGGCACTGGTCGGCGAGACGCTCGTCCAGCGCTTCGAGCGTGTTACCTAGCGCTGTCGACCAAGCGTATAGCCCGCAGCGCGAGCACGCTCAGGCTGCTCATACAGATTGAAGTGGCCGTTGCGGTCCCAGATCTCCCGCCACGGCCAGATCTGGTAGTCGCCCGGTCGGACGATGACCTCTTGCATCTGCTCGGGGTCGAGATCCAGGTTCACGAAGTCGACCAAGATGTCGTCAGGCTCGAAGACTGCCGTGACCATGCGGCGCGTGCCCCAACCGAAGCTGTGAATCGCGGCTGCACTGCGTGCCCATGACGTGAACCGCGTCGTGTAGCGGTTGTCGATGTCGGTGCGCTCGCTACGCCACAGTCGAACGGGTTGTGTTCCTCGCGTGTGTGCAAACACGTCGTCGAACGGCAAAAATCGCGCAGCCCAGTATTCGGTGTCCTCAAACGGCCGGTGGTGTTGCCGCCAATCGCGTAGCACGCGCCCTACCCGCTTCCGCATGGCGGGTGTGATGTCGCGCCATCCTTCTAGCTCGAACATGTTCAGGCAGCGATCAGCGCGACATCGTGCTCGAACCGTTCGAGGTCGAACCCGTTCGGAGCGTTGCGCATGTGCGTAATCCACAGGTCATCGACGACGAACCAGGCCTCCTCGATGTAGAGGTCATCCCACGCGTACGTGATATCCGTCTTGTGGATCCACGGCATACCTGCCCAGCGCCCGCGCTGATGCTTCGTTAGGATGAACGCATGGCCACCGGCCGAGCCCGGCGCTTCATCAGGCTTGCGCTGTCCGACGGGACTGACATCCCAGATCGTGTTTTGTCGACTGATCGACGCTGGCAAGCTCGCGCCGACGATCACCGAGCCGAACAAGCGCAGTGCCGCGCGCATCTCCAGTGTGTCGTTGTGATTGACGCGGCCAAAGCCACGGAGCTTGTACTGACCGTCGCGGAACCCGACCTTGCGCAGCTGCGTGAGCGCGTTGACGATCATGTCGCCGCGATCGCTCGACGACCCGGGGACACCATCCCAGCCCGTGCCGTCCTTGTACGACTTGTTGACGTCGTCGGCTTGCAGCTCGCACTTCACGCCGAGCAGTGCACAACGCTGCTGCACGACGTGACCGTAGGATGCCCGCGTGCAGTTGCCGACGCGATCATTGCCGAGGAACGTGTAGTCGGACGTCGGGCCGGTCCAGTCGTCGATCGGCGGCGGCGCCGTGTAGCCCGGCGTCGATTCGGTCGCGGCGTAGCGCGCGAACCACGGCGTGCGCAACTCACGCGGCGAGAGCTGCGAGCGTCCGAGCTTGCCGATTTGCATGACTAGATGTCGCCTGCCGAGGTCTTGAACGTCGCGTTGCCCGCTTCCTCGCGCCTGAACCTCTCCAGAGCGTTGTACGCGTTCCAGCTGTCGGCCTGGGGCGGCGGTGCCGTGCGGTTGCCGAGGTAGCTCTGGACGATCTCGGCGAGCGCGCAACCGCCGATCGCCTTGCCCGCGTTCTTCGCGCGCTGGTAGATCGCAGCCCAGTCCGGCATCTGCCCGTGGAGCAGCGTCTGAAACTCGGCAATCAGCGACGTGATCTGGTCACGGTTCTGGACGGTGCAGTCGACGACGGCGCCGATGACGACAGGTCCCGGACCCGGTCCGGGGCAACTGGGCTGCGTGACGCTGAGACCGAAGACGAGCGCGAGTGCGACGATGAGCTTCATGACCTCAAGCTAACACGATCGCTCGCGCGATCTGGTAAACTTGGCCTATGCCACCCCGTCGCAAGGCCAGCGCAAAGACGACCCTTCTGTGCGCTACGCGCTTCTGGTCGACAGGCTGGCGCGAGCGTAACAACGCGACGCCCACACTTTCGAGCGGTGTGCGTCATGTCGTACGGAAACAGGGCTTCACGCCCAAGCAGATCAACGCGGCTGAGCGTGCGCTGGTCCGCGAGGGCAAACTGGAAGTCGGCGGTCAGCGCTACGGCAAGACGCTGCGACTCACCGACAAGGGCAATCGCGTCAGCTGCACGAGCGTCAAGCTCTCGCCGTGGACCGATGATCCGTATCCAGGCAAAGATCTGACGGCGCGACGCACGAAACGGCGCCGTCGCTAGTCCCGAACCTGACCCGATCGCGCAAGGGATCGTGGTAGTTTCGACCTCATGGCGCTCAAGAAGATCCACGAAACACGCGTCGGTGCGAGCTGCGCCGTGCGCATCTACCGCAACTACGAGTGGGGCGAGTACGTCGTCAAGACCGTCATCGGCGGCAAGGTTCAGGGCGGCAAAGACGGCGGCGCGTTCGAGTCTGACAAGCAAGCTGCGCGCGGTACGGCAGCGGCGCAGGTCCGCTGGTTGCGGAAACGCGCGCGACTGTGCCAGTGATCATCGGGCTCTTCGTCGTCGCAGTGCTGCTTCTGCTCGGCGCCGCAAAGGCCCTGCAGCGCTGAGCCCGGTCGCGTGCTGGTGTCGAAAGAACAGCACGAGCCCAGTCGTCGCCACAGCAGCCGTGATCCCGGCGGCGATCAGCGGGATCTTGTACTTCGAGACTGCAGACGGAACCGGCGTGGTCGTGACTGGGCCGATGTTGATCTTCGGGGCGAGATCTTTCAAGGCACCGTTCGCGGCGTTGAGCACGAAGACGTCGTTTTGGGTGAACGGATCGGCAAAGATCTTGAGCGTCGTGATCGCTTCGGTGCGGACGCTCGGTGGAATGTCGCGGTTCTTGAGCAGCACGTGCAGGCTCTGCACGATGGCGAGCTTGACCTTGTCGTTCGATTCGACACGGCCAGCAGACGACAATGCCTGCACCGCGAGTGTCGGTGACACAACGTCGAAGACACTCGCTTCACCGAGCTTCTGCGCTGCGATACGCCGAACGTTGACTTCGGTCGAGCTGACCGCCGGACCGAGATCGGTGTTGCGCCAGTTCGTGATGAGGGTCTGTGCGATGTTGAACAGCAGCGCGTTGTCGACGGCTTCGAGCAGCGTGACCTTCTCGAAGGCGCGAATACCTTCTTCACCGTTCTGGCCACCGACGAACATCGCGCACGTGAGCGCCTGACTCGCGCCGCTGTCAGTCGCGCTCACGATCGGGAACGACTTGACGCACTGATCGACGCGCTTCTTGAGCGTCGTCAGCTCGGGCATCGCTGCGCCGAAACCGCCCAGCGCGTTGGCACCAGAGACGACGAGCATCAGGACTCCGTGTCGTCAACGTCCACGTCGTAGCCGCTACGTGCACGTGAACGGGCATGTGCCGGTGGCAGCAACGAACCGTTCCGGTGCTTGCGGTAAATCACATAGCCGACGCCACCCGCGACAGCGAGTACACTGAGCACCGCAACCGTACTGATCACGATCGGCGAGATCGGCCGTTGGATTTGCGGTCGACCCTCCTTCGCGGCCTTGAGCACGTCCTTGGCAGCAGCGATGCACTGCAGACGCACGGTCTGATCCGTCGAGTTGCCCATGCACGAGTCGCGCGTCGACACGAACAGATCGCGATCGCTCTTGACCTCTTCGACACGCGTGCGTGCCTGCTCGGTGATCGCTTGATTCGCGGCAGCTGTGTCACTGGTCTGTGTGAGCTTCGCGGTCAGGATGATCGTCGCGCCAACGATCGCGAGTCCGAGCAGGATGGCGACCACGATGCCGAGTGGACCGAGCCCGAGCTGACCGCCCGTGAAGTAACCGGCGAATGGGCTGTTCATGTAGCCTGAGAGCGACGTCGTGATCTCCTTGCCGACGATGCCGTGCCGGACCTTGACCGCGCTGGCTGCGACGCCGCCGAACCATCCGAACCCGCTCGGTGCTGGCAGATCGAATGTCGGGACGGCGATCGCCTGCGAGTTCGGATCGGGCAGGTCACTGGCAGGCGTCTGCGCGCGTGCCTGTAGCCAGATCTGCGATGCCTCCATGAGGCTGCCGACGGCCGCGTTGTAGCGCTGCAGCAGGTCGAGCAGCGGCGCGGGAATATCCTTGCCCGCGACCTGCAGCGTCGTCAGATCGGGGATCAGCTTCGCGAACGTCGTGCGGAGCTGGGTCTCGGCTTGCGTGAGTGTACTCACTGCGTTGGTGAGACGTGGAACTTGCGCCTCTTCAGCAGACGTAGCCGTGACCTGGCCGAACTGGGCACGACCGAACGCGCCGGACGACGTCGCGATGAACATGGAGCCTAGTAAACCATCGATCGCGCGAGCGATCCAGGGATCGTGTTACGGTTGCGGCATGCAGACAGCCGCGCTAGCCGCGTACGTCCAGAGCCGCAACCTGAGGTTTGCGGGCGCGCCCGTGACGCTCGGGAAGATCTTGAAGATGTGGCAGCTGTCGCACGACGGCGTGAGCGCGACGATCGACGGTGCAGTGCTCGAAGAGGTCGCGCGCTACTGCAAGATGACCGTCGACGACCTGACCGCTGCGGTCGAGGCCATGGCACCGCCACGGCCGATTCCGCGACCAGTTCCGTCGCCGTTGCCGTTGCCGTCGCCACCGCCAGCACCTGTGCCCACGTCGTTCGCGACGGTCACGATCCCACCGGCCACGCAGTCCGAGCCCGTGTCCGAGCCGATCCTCAGCGCGGCTTTGGGGCCAGCCGTCGTGGTCGGCTACGCGAAGGCAATCGATGACGATGATGAGGTCGAAATCTCGTTCGATGAAGTCGAGGCGACACCGATCCCTGAAGGTGCCGAGGCTGCGTCAGCAGCGACGACAATGCCAGATGGTCCGGCCGCGAAGTCGAAGAAGAAGCGCAAGAAGAAGAGCTGACCGGCGGGCATCCGCTCGCTACGGTTGAGCGAATGTCGTACCTGGTGCATCTCGCGTACTTTCGTCCGACAGGGCGGTTTCTGGCATACGCGAGCACGACGATCAATCGCGAGACGCTCATCGACATTTGGGCCGAGATTGTCCAGTTGCGCCAGATCGGCGAGCTGCCGGGTCTACGTCCGAAGGCTGGACGTGACCTGTTGATCCTCGTCGATGTTGCGGAACACCCGGAGCGCAAACTGCACCTGATCATTCCGCCGTTCATCAACGACGACGACGTGACGCCCGTACGTGTGCCGCTCAACACGAACGAAGACTGGTCAGCACCGCTCGTTCGGATTCCACTCGATGAACTACCAGTCGGCCGGACGACGACGCGCGACGTGATTCGGACGCCGGAAACCGACGACGAGAAGACACCCGTCGAGGTGCCGATTCCTAAGCCCGAGACGTAGTACTGTTCGGGTGTGGCGCTGCTCTACGACGCGAACGGTCGTGCGATCCGTGACGGCATTCTGGTAGATGACATCGTCGCGGCGATTCAGGCGGCTGCGATCGCGGACGAGTTCGGTATCGCCGAAGAGATCGCCGACCGCCACGGGCTGACCGGGCTCTGCCTGTGCTGTGCGATCAAGAGCGCGACGACGGCACACTACGATCGCGACAATATCATTCGGCGCGTCTGCATCACGTGCTTTCACCAGCTCGCCGAGCGCAACGTGAGCTTCAGCGACGTGAAGATGTACACGCAGGGCTTGTTCAAGCGCGACGTGCAGTAGCTACGCAGCGCGCTTGCGACGGTACAACGCGTACCCGCCGCCCCCCGCAACAGCTGTTGCTCCGGCGATCGCGGCCCACATCCATGGGTTGTCGAGCCGGAAAAAGTTGTCGCGCTCCTGGCCGACGACCTGTTCGCCTTCATTCGGCAGAACGTCGAGTTCCGTCGTACGCATGAAGCCGATCGGCGGTGGCGGCGTGACGGCATCGGCCGAGCCGAAATTGCCTCCCCAGCCAGCGAATACCGTCGGGCAGTAGATCACGAACCTCTTGCGCGACGTATTGAAGCGCGCGACACAACCCGCGTAGCGGCGCGTTTGTGTGTTCGGCGACGCAGGAAGTGACTGATCCATCGTCGGTGGGACGATCGGCGCTTCGGGCGCTGGCATCAGGTTCGCGCTCGGCAGGTTCTCTTTCGCCTGCAGAACCTTTCCGACGCCCCATGCGGCGCACATGATCTTCGCTTGTGCGTTCGTGTTGATGCTCTCGTTCGAGCACGCCGTGTCGACGATCTTCATCATCCAGTCGCGGCCCGCCATCCCGATCTTCTCGATCCACGACGGGTCGTCGTGGATGAGGGTCACCTCGAAGACGGGATCATTGATGCCCTGATGGACAGATACGAACGGGAAGAACGATCCGGATCCTTCTTCTTGCCCGACGCCGTTCTTCGTGAAGCCCATCGGCACACACGACGGGAAACCGCCGATCTTCATCGCGCGGCCGGTGCCGGGCTCCTTGCCCATCGACGTCGGACAACGACAGAGGATCGACGAGCAGAACTCGATGCCGAGTGCGCCGTCGCTGACCGAGACCTTGCTCTGGAGAATCGCGCGCGAGAGCGGATAGCCGCCCTTGCGGATCCACGAGACCCAGCCGCCAGGCTGCGTGCGCTCGGTCGGCGTCGGCTGGATCGGATTGCGATCGAAGTTGACCCAGTAGAGCGCCATGTCCGGGACGATCGCGAGGATCTCGTCGACAGACGGATCCCAACCGGACTTCTTTCGGCCCGCCTGGACCTCTTTCATGATCGCATCTTTGATCATGCCGTCGCCGATGACCGGCGGTGCGCCGCTGTAGCGACCTGCGCGATCGCCGAAGAACCGTCCGATCGAACGCTTGATGACAGCCCACTCGATGCGCTTGCGCTGCGTCGCGTCCGGCTTGAACGCCTTCGTGAACCGACCGTTCTGCAGATCGTTGACCGTGAACGTCACGCCGTAGACGTGGAACGTGCCCGGCGCCATCAGCTGAATCGCGCCGTCAGCCATCTCTTGATATGCGCCCATGCCCGCGCGGCCGTAGTAGCAGCTCGAACCGCCATCGGTGACGGAGCCTGGAGGACACTCAGGCAGCGACGCGGCGGCAGCGCGGACTTTGTCGCGCCACGCGTCGGCGCGTGCAGAGATGACAGCTTGATCGGTCGTGCCGCCAGTCATCGTGACCGGAGTGACACCCATCTCGCTGAACCAACCGAAGTCGGGCGGCAGCTGCTCGCGCCAGACTTGGTAGAGCGTGTGCTGCTTGATGCTGTAGCCCGGTGCTGCACCGGTCGAGACCAGCGGCTGCGCACCACCTGGCCTGAACATCGCCGTGTTGACGGTCGCCATCATCGCCGGGTTGATGGCGCCGAAGTTCGCGATCAGCATCCTGAGAATCTATCATCGATCGCGCGAGCGATCAGGTTCGCCTACGGAGGCTCGACAGGGCCATGCGCGGAGCGCATGATACGGACATGTCGAAGTATCGTTCGCCGCTGACGGGTGACGTCTGGGACGATCCGCGACCGGCAATCGGTACGATCGCAGGTCTCGCGAACTTCTTGAACGAGAAGCGTCCACGGCGCACGCCGCCCGAAGGTCAAGACGCGGCGATCGCGCTCGCGACCGAAGCAGCAGCTGGGCTCGCCGGTATCCCGCGTATCGCGCGGTTCGGACCCGAGGGCCTTGAACTCGGCGCGGTGATCTCCGACGCGTACTGGAAGGCGAAGGAGGCGAAGCAGAAGCTCACGCGGATCGTCGACGACGGCGTGTTCCTGCAGCGTCAAGACTGGTGGGGGCGTGCGTGGAAGGAGCGCTGCGACGGGAGTGGCGACAGCTACTACGACGCCGAGCGCTACCAGGGTGAGGCGGTTTCACGGTCCATGCGCGCCGCACGCGCTGCCTGGTACGCCGCGAACCTCGCGGAGAAGTTCGCTGGCGGCACCGAGAAGGAGATCGACGCTGGCACGGGCCGGTACAGCGGCAGTTACGCCCACGATGCGGTGCTGGGTACACTGGCCGAGGTCGACGAGGCCGCTGTGACGCGCGAGCAGGCGGGGGGCGTGGAACGCGTCTGGCGCTTCGTGGTGGCCGCTGGGCGCATGCCGGTGAAGGGAATCGACGATGACCTCCTGGCGGCGTTCGAAGCGGCCCTGATCGCGGGCGCGAATGAGTTCGCGAACGCCCTCGCACGCGACGGCTACGCGTAGACGCGACGTAAATAGTTGATTTCTCGTCAAGCCGCTCGAATGTAGGCAAGCCTACGTTCTGGAGTGCGACGAGACTACGCAGAGTTACTGATACATTTAGTAGTTGACACTACTAAATCAGTTGGTTCCTCCTGCCCAGTTCCTGCTTAGTGCCCGTAGATTTGCTATCTATATCTATAGCAAATTTACAAAGACTCTCTTGGAACTAGGAGGAGAATCCCCCTACGTTATCTTCGGAAGATCATTCGTGGTTCAGTGGCTATACCAATTCGAATGACCCGGGATCGGCACCTAGACCCCTTTCTAAAACCGTGCAAACGGGGTGGGATCGCAAACCAATTACGCACGATCGCGCTCGATCATTGACGAGATCGAACGGATCACGCTACGACGTAGATGTGGCGAAGCGTCCGTGGAAAGAGTCCAAGGTAGTGATTTCACTACCAGATGACATTCTCGCCGAGTACGGCGACGATGCAAGCCATCTATATACGGGCGTAGCTGAGTATCTACGGCAGTACCTGATCGCAAGTAAACGCGGGCCACAGACCGTCGCCGCCGGACCCACGGTCACGCAGGGTCCGCGCGCCTCGCGCAGCGGTTACAAGGGCGTCTACGCGTACGGCAAGCGCTGGGAAGCTGTCGCGTACGTCGGTGGCCGACGTCAGCGCTTGGGCGTCTACGACACCGCCGAGGCCGCTGCACGCGCGTACGATGCGTACCTGATCGCGCAGACCGGCGATCCGAACGCAGCCGTGAACTTTCCCGGTCCGGGCGACACCGCTGCGCAGACCAACGCGCCGTTCATCGAACAGTTCGCGAGCGGGCGCCAGCTCAACGACATCGAGTGGAAGCAGTGGCAGCAGCAACAGCCCGCCGCGACGGTGCTCGACGCACCGCTGAGCGTGCGTCCCGAAGGCCCATCGATCGACGCATCGACGCCGCTGATCGATCGGCCGTCGAAAACGCTCTACCGGCGCGAGTCAACACCTACGCCGATGCGCCTGGATCCGGACCCCGACGATGACGGGACGCTCTCGTGAGCGCGATGAGTGTCGCATTTGCTGATCAGCGCGTGCACGGTCACCGCCGGGATCACATGTTCCCCGACGGTGTCGTGCTCGGTGACGTCGTCGACGCGATCGCAGCTGCAGGCATCATCGGCAATTATCTGCTCGCGCACCAGCTCAGCGTGCAGTACGCGCTCGATGTCTGCGTTCGGTGTGCGCGACAGTTCATTGACCATCCCACCAACGGCGTTCGCTACGATGCTGCACCACGCACGGCGCTGTCCGACCTCGGCATCATGTCGAGCTGGGGCTCGGTGTGTCCGTTGTGCAAGCTCACGTTGCTCGCGACCGGCATCACCCAGAAGCTCTAGGAAAGCTGTGTGGCCCCATCAGGGCGGCTAGGGGACCGTCTTCCTGATGGGGACTTTGTCGAGCAGAGAGCTACGGACGCTGGAGCTACAACGCCCGCCGACCCTCTACGTGTACCGAACTGCGTTTTCGCTGTCAACGCCTACGTCTACGTCAACGTGGTTGACTCGGCGTCGGACAGCTTCGACTCTTCGTTCTGTGCGTTGCGCTTCGCATCGTACGCGTCGTGAACTGCCTGTGCCTCGGGTGTCTTCGGACCGAAGTCAGCCGCCGTCGCCATCGTGACGACCTTGTTCTTGTCGCGCTCCTTGCGCATCTCTTCGAGGCTCGCCGCGAGCGCCGCGAAGTGCTTCAGCTCGGGCGGCATCTCCGCGACGTGCTGATCGATGCCCGGGATCTTCTCGATCGCGTCAGCGATCTCGACGAGTGCGGCGTGCGGCCAGCCTGCCACCGTCGAGGGTTCCAGGTTGCCGACGGCGAACTGCACGACCTTGATCGCGGAGTGGAACGCGCTGTGGAGCAGCTTCGCGACGGTGTCGTCACCGAGTGCCGCCGCTGCGAGCTTCTTTTCCAGCTCGTAGTTCTGGTTCTGCACGGTTCGCAGATCTTCACGGAGCTTGTTGTAGTCGGAGTACTTGATGCTGACGGTGGGCTCGTCCATGCGCGCGACGCTACCACGAGTCAAGAGCTACAACGCAGCCGTCAAGTGCACGCACATCGATTCACTGTGACCGCCCCAGCCTCGGTTGTGACAGTTGCACTTCTTGTTGCATTCGAGATCCGTGCACACGACAGCAGCACGTTCACCGAGCATCTTCCGGATCGAATCGCCCGCCGGTACGTGCTGCCCGTGCAGGTACTCCAGCGTGATACGCGCCCAACCGAGCAGCTGCGGCACGTCGTCGAGCTTGATCGCATCAAGACCCTGCTTGATCGGGCAGATCCCGCAGCACAGCTCGCCACGCTCGTTGATGTAGCGTGCAGCGTTCTCGCCGCACTTGCAGAGGACGATTCCACCTTGAATCAACACGCCGGTACGATACACGCGATGACGGTGTCGACGTGCTCGATCGCGTGGACTTCGATGCCAGATGCGATTTCGTGATCCGTTATACGATCACCGCGTGCGCGTGCGTGTCGACGATCACCACGGCCGCTGTGCGCATCGCACATCGAGTCGCACCAGCTCGCGTTGTGTGGTTCGCGACGCAGAAAGCGTCGCCACCGCCGGGTTCCGCGCTTCACCAGCTCTTCTCGCGGAACTCACGCTTCTCGACGGCATTACGCCGCGACGCGAAGTGGTTCTTCGGTAGCGGCTTGCCACGGCCCTTCTTCACAGCGCGCTGCTTGCGGACCTCGACCTCGGCGCGGCGGAACCGCTCGACGTCGGCGAGGAACGTACGACGCTCAGTGCGCCAGCCATTGCGCTCGACACCGCGACGACGCTGCTCGATGAGCGAGCGGATGCGCCACGTGCGGTCATACACGCGGTAGTCGAAACGGCGAGCCTTCGTCCGGCGTGGATGCTTCGGCGCCCCGTGCTTCAACGCCATCGGCAGCTTCTCGTACGGAACACCGTACTCCGCTTCGAGCGCCGCGACGTGTGCGTTGTACTCGATGTTCCACTGCTTGTGCGCTGCGATGCGTTCGTGCGGTGCCGTGTACGGCTTGGGATCGCTGGTACGCATGACACTTCTCCGAAAAAGGGTTGACCCCTCCGTGTGGGCTAGACTGCAATGCAGTGTCGCTTGGACTTCGGGGTCATAGTGAAACCGTCGAGTGATACGCGCTGTGTTGTGTAGCTTCGGATTTGAACCGAATCCTACGGCTTATAAGGCCGTTGCTCTACCAATTGAGCTTGCGTGTGAGCGCGTATGCGGTGACGGTCTCGGTGGGGATTTGAGGAGTCGAACCTCGGGCTTGTAAACAATCGACTGGTGGCGTGTTTTGAAGGCGCCGAGTGCCGCTGTTGGATAGCTTGATCCGTATTCAAGTGCCGGAACCGACCGGCGGTAAATCCCCGAGTCTTCAGTTGTCAGTGTCGCAAACAGAGCGTCGTGAAGGATGTTGGAATCGAACCAACCAGCGTGTGCACAGTCGCGGGTGCTGCCGAAGCAGCGAGTTGTTACTGTGAGGGTAACTTTCCGGGTAAGGGAAGCGGAGACCCAGTCTCCTTATCCTTCGTGATGACCGGTCACCGAGTGCGTCGAGCTGGTTTCTTTCCAGATGGTAGGAATGATGCCCATGCGGGCGCTTGTAAGCTCGACGCTGGTGGTGACCAGCTGAAAAGCACCCTAGCGAAGGGTTCTGACCTTGTCAAGAGGTTCATGGCAAACCCGGGATCACGACGACGTGCACCAGGTTTGCCTCGCCGTTCGCCTTCCAACGCCAGAACCGTTCACCTGTTCGTTGCGGCATCAACCGCCGCGCGGAGACCACGACGCGTCGCCACTCCGGCGTCACGTGGATCACGTCGCGATCGTGTTCCTTCGTCAGCATCGCGAAGATCGCTGTCAACGCGTCGATGCCCTGATCGTTGTCGAAGTCCTCGGGCGTGAGCGCTGTCTTTGTCGCCTGCGCTGCACCGAGCATGAGGATGTACTCGAAGTCGGCCTGGTTAACCCGCTTGAATGCTTCTTCGAGCGCGTCGACCATGCGATAGGCGACACGACCTGTCAACGTCCGAGGCTTACCGGCGGGGAGCGGCATCAGCTCCTTCGCGTGATCTCGCTCCCACAACGACGGCGTTCGCGAGCTGCAGCGATGTTCGCCTGCATCTCCAACCGTGCTGCAGGCGAGATCGGCTTGCCACGCTTCTTGCGGGGCTTCATCTTCTTGCCACTCAGCTTGCGCGCACCAGCTTCGATGCAGTCACCGTTACCGACGATCCACGTCGATCTGATCACGATCTCATTCACGTAGCGAGCCTACTACACCCCGACGATGTTCGTAGGTGCGATCGACCAGCCGAGCTTCTTGCCCGTCTTCAGGTAGACCTTCGCGGACTGTGCGATCAAGCTCGACACCATCACGATGAACGGCAGGTGCTCGCCGTCCTCGCATGTCGCGGCACCGCCGTCGTTCTCGTCGATTACGAAGTTCTCATCCCAGATCACACGGCCGAACGCACCGTCAGCAGCAAGTGCGCCGTGGAGCAACGGCGTCTGCTCGCGATGCCCCGGTGCATGTGCAACGTCACCGCGTGCGTACGCCTGAAGCACACGACGGCCAGCACCGTTGTCGAGACAATCGATGATCAGGTCGCTGCCCGCCAGCATCGTGATCACGTTGTTCGACTCCAGCTTCGCACTGCGCACGTCGAGCTTCGTTCCCCACAGGAACTGCATCGCACCCTTGAGTGCCTCGACCTTGAGCTTGCCGCCGCCCGGTTTGCCATGAAACTGCGACAGGATGTTCTTAGCCTCGACGCGATCGAAGTCGATCACGCGCAGGTTCGCCTCGTTGCGGAGAAACTGCGTGACGTGCGAGCCGAGCGCGCCGACACCAACGATGGTTACGGTCTTCATGGTTGTTTTCCCCTAGAGCAATCGCAAGAATCGCCAGCCGCCCTGTTCGAGAGACTTTGCCGTCGCTGGTTCATCCGGGAACCTTGACGCATCCACTGCATCGACGATGTCAGTCGCAACCAATTCATCGATCCCCGCTTCAACACTGTCATGCCACTGAGCCTGCTCCACGTCCCATGCGTACGTACCGCCCACGCCCGTGTCTACGACCCAACCACGCTCGCAGTGGTACGCCCCGAACTTCATGGCGCCTTGACAGAGACCGCGTGTGGCGGCGGCGTCCAGTTCTTGATCGCATCCGCGATCGGTAAGTGCCGCAGCTCTATGCCGTTCGCTTGCGCCGCCGAAACGAAATCGAACGACTTGCCGCCGATGTACTCGGAGCCGTAGACGATCCGAACGATGCCGGTCTGCAGCGCCGCCATGTAGCAGTCGCGGCACGTGCTCGCGGTCGTGTAGAGCGTCGCACCTGCCAGACGAACCCCGTGCCGCGCCGCCGTGATGATGGCGTTCTTCTCAGAGTGGATGACACGCACACAGCTCTGACGACCGTTGATGTCGACCAGGTCATGGCCGACCTCGTCGCACGACGACACGCCGCTCGGTGCGCCGTTGTAGCCGGTCGACATGATGCGCTTATCGACGACGATCACCGCACCAACGCGCGCACGGTCGCAGCTCGCACGCATCGACACCGCGTCGGCGATGATCATGAAGTACGTATCCCAGTCCGGTCTCACGAGAGCCTCTTTTCGCGTTTGCGTGCTGTTCGCGCTTCGATCTCGGCGACGATCGCGTCGACGTCCACGCGCGGTTCGGGGTGCTTGAGCTGTGGGTGTGCGCGCGAAATCTCCAGGATGCCCACACGCGCGAAGTACGCCTGTACGAGCCCGTCGTCGGAGTCGGCTTGCAGAAACTCACGGTACGCAGTCGCCACGCGTTCGGCTGCTTCACGGGTCGTGAGCGCACCTTCGAGCCCGAGCGACATCGTGATGTTCGTCGGTGTCTCGGTCCAGACCACGGTATGGAACACGGTCTCGATCATCGGTACGGCCCGCCCTCCGGCAGTTTGGCATCACGGACCACGACCATCGGCGTGACATGAGCAATGTTGACGTAGCCGGTATGCGTGCTGAAGTTGACGAGCTGCACCTGGTCAGCGTCCTCGACGACCACGCCACGCTTGCGAAGATAGTCAGCGACGGCGACCTGAACTTCACTGAGACTGAGCTGCACGGTCATCCTTTCTCCTGGTACCACACGGCAACGAGTCGTTGATCATCGTTCAAGTGCACCTCAACAAGTTGACCCTTCCAGGGCCAATTGTCCGTCGAGCCGATGCCATGTACCGACGTTGAGTGGAAGTCCATCGACTTCGTCGTGCGTGCGGTCAGCGTACTGGTGAGTCGGATCTCTCGCGCGATTGCCGGATGCTTCACGATCAGCGCCGCCGAAATTGCATCGACAGCGTCGTAACCGCGCTCGTCGACCGCATACAGCAGCTTGCCCCAGAGCGTCTTCGCTTCGAACGCCCATACGACGGCACGACGAATACCGGACCAACCGACGGTCGGCATCACCACGACTCGTGAAGAGCCCGTACAGGTTTCGCGAGAGGGTGGCAACGCGAACACTCATCGTTCGTGCAACCGCTGTCTCCGACGACGTCGCACGTCGACATCGACCAGCTGGCTTCGATGTGTTTCACGAGCTGCGGGTAGTGCAGGTAGAATGCAGGCGAGCACGGCAGCCGCTGGACGGCGTACAACGGATTGACCCAACGCAGCTCCTGATGGTCGAGCGCCATCGGCGTGCCCATGACGAGCCGAATCGTGTACAGCTCGATGACGAACGAGATGTCGACGTGCAGTATCGCCATCGAGAGAAACTGGCCGGGCTCGACGCGGCAACCACACTCCTCACTCCACTCGCGGACAAGCGCTTGGTGCGGCGACTCGCCCGGATCGATCTTTCCTCCGGGAAGTTCCCAGAGGTCAGGTCGGTATGCGCTCTTCTTACGCAAACCCATCAGCACGTAGCCGTCGCGGATCAGTGCACCTGAGACGACGCGCAGCACGACTAGACCTGTTCGATCGCGGCCTCTTCTTGAGCCTCGATCTGCCGTTCGATCTCTTGATCCTCGGCACGCTGCTCGATCGCAGCCTCTTCTTGAGCCTCGATCTGCCGTTCGATCTCTTGGTCTTCGATCTCGGCGTCGCTCGGACCGTCATCCTCGATGTCAGCGCCGAACGCCGTCTTCGGGCGCACCTGGATCAGGTTGTACGGGCGCGCTTCCGTCGGCGGGAAGCGATCCACGATGTAGTCGGCGAAGTTCGCATCGCGGTCTGCAGTGATACCGGGCACGCCACCGTTACGGACGGCCTCGGTCACCCAACCACGGACGTCACCCTCGGACGAGTCACGGAACACCGGATCCGGCAGGTCGCCGTTCGCGTTCTTCCACGTGACGTTCACGCGGGCCTCGTCGTCCTTGATCACACGCATCAGCTCGTTATCAGCCATGGCACAGTCCTCTCGATGAACCCTGACCCTAACGACGAAGGCTCGGCAAGTCAAGAGCTACGTCGCAGCAGGGATCAGCGATACGGCGTCCGGCCCATGCCCGAGCGACGACGCAGATCCGGCGTCCACACAGGATCGTCGATGCGTGTCGTACCGAAAATCTCGCGACCCGGTATGCTGTCCATCGTCGACTTGCGCACGAGCACGGTCATGTCCGAGCTGACGATCCACCAGTTGAGCGGCCGACCGATCGCGTTCTCGATCGCGACGAACGACGAGATGTCCTCGCGCGATGGACCCGGCAGACCGCCACCTGGATGCGTGTGCGCGAAACCCGAAAGCCAACCGTCGCGGTTCGCCTGCCACAACACGTCCCACAGCATGCGACTATCCGGCAACGCGCCGCTCGAACGTCCACCGGGTTCGTGCCAGAAGATGGGCTCGTGGTGAATGCTGACGACGACTCCGGTCTCCATCATGGTGCTTTCTCCGTGGCTTCTCGCTCGTCGCGTTCCTTGTCCTGCTTGATACCCTCGACGGTCGCGCGCACGTGTTCGCTCGCTTCGACGAGGATTCGCAGCAAACCTTCAGGCAGTTGCTGGATCAACTCCTTGAGTCCGCAGTCGCACGGACCCTTGTGCCACATCGGCTGCAGCCAGTCGCAGTTGTACTTGTGCTGGACGTACTTGAACAATGCGCCCGTGCAGTACGTATCGCGTGCATCTGGCATGAGCTTCTCGATGACCGGATTCACGACGTCAGCCCCAGATCGGTTATGACCTTGCGCACGGCCGCTTCACGATCGCGACGGCAGTCTGCGCCGTGTCCACTGCTCGGACATTCGCAGGACGTCTGCAGGTTGCAACCGGTGCACTTCTCGTCGTAGAGCGCCATCGCTTCGACGAGTGTCGTCCCCAACAGCTTCTGCGTGGACGTGAGCTTCTCCATCAGGATCTTGTGCACGTCGCGGTTCCAGCGCGCATCCGCGAGAGCATCATGATGACCGGTGTTCGGCAACAGCTCCTTGAACTTGCCGGTGTAGCCCAGGTGCTTGGCCCACGTCTTGAGGTCGTTGACGAGCCACGGGAAGTGCTTCGGCAAGTTGATCATCTTGCCGAACAGCTGTGCGAACAGTACCCAGTCGTAGCTCGCGAAGAACGCCCAGAACTCGGGCTTCACTTCGTTGCCGGGATCGGGAACGAACGCGATGATCGCATCCCGGATCTGATTGCGCGTACGCCACTTGCAGTCCGGCGCGTTGTGGCCGAGATGATCCAACGCGCCCCCGCCCGGACACGTGCACAGCGGTAGCTGCTTGAGGACGTTCTCCTTGAGCCAGTCGTCGCAGCGGCTCTCGTCGAACTCACTGTTGACGAGGTACAGCTCGCGGCCGTCGTCGCAGATGATACCGATCGAGATCAGCTGCAACGTCTCGGTCACGCCGTCGTCGATGAACTCAGTGTCGAGGTAGTAGCGGGGTGGTGTTGTCACGGGTTCTCTTTCAGCCACTTCGCGTGGCGTTCGTCATCCCAGTAGTCGATCAGGATCAAGTGCACGAACAGGCGCGCTTCACCGTCGACGATTTTCGCCTCGACCGACGGGATCGACCAACCGACTGACGTCTTGCCGAACATCGCAATGAAGTTGGGGTAGACCGCGAAGTTCGTCGGCAACAGCACGTCGACCGAGTTGTTGACGATCGCGATCTCACTGGTGCTGTAGATCTCCCAGTAGAAGCTGTTGCGCTCGGGCGTAAGCCAGTCCGGGTACGCCTCGCCTGCCGCATCGCAGTCGGCTTTGATCTTCGCGATGCCTGTACGCTCTTCGGCGAGCCACTCTGCGTTCTCAGCCTCGAAGCGTGCGCGAACGTCGAGCCGGAACTGTTCGGCGACCTTCTCCATCGACCATTCAACGCTCACGGGTTGACTGGCCTCGCGCACATGCGCACGAGGAACGCACGGCCTTGCTCCTGCAATTCTTCGTCGGTGAAGTTCGGATGCGCTGTCGCCCACGTCAGGAACTCGTCGTGGTCGGCAGGCGTGACGAGGATCAACCGCGAGGCGCCTTTGGGATCGTTGAACAGGACCGGGCCCTCCCACTCGCCTTCCCACATCGGATCCATCGTTGCGCCGATCGATTCGAGCGCGTCGAACAGGTGGGGCGTCGGCGGCTTCCGTTCGTTGATCTTCGCGCGCACCGTTGCAGCATCGCGCTTGAGGCCTGCTTCAGCAGCGGCTCGCATGTCAGCTTGCAGTTTTTCGACGTCCATAGTGCTATTCGATGATGAGTGTGAACTTGCGTCCCGTGTACGGCTTCGTCGCTTCGTGATCGTGCACGATGATCTCGACGTCGACTTTGTTGTGCTCGTCGACACGCCCTTCGCCCTTGATGCAGTACCGCCCAGCCTGATCGCGTGTGCAGATGTGAAACGTACCTTCGATCTTCTTCGCCATAACACTCCTAGTTGACGTTCCTGAAAACAACCAGCACGCCCTCGCGCATGGCTTGACGAACAACCGCCGGTAGCGACTCCAACGTGAAGCGCGTGTCGCCCTTGATACCGGTACGGTGATCGACCAAGCAAATTCCGGCGTCGACGATGTGCAGCCGCTCGTCGCAGACGCACTCGAACCGACGACGATCGAGGCGATAGCGCACGACCCACTCGTTGCGGTTGCGTACCTTGTTCCAGTCGAGCAGCTCAGCACCGCCAACCGTAAGTGCAGCACGTGCGGCAGCCTCGAAGTCGACCTTCGCCATCTCGCGACGCCCGGCACCGTCACCGAGCTGCTTGACCAGGTTCTGGCGACGCTCCTCGGCTGCACGCTTGGCCTCTTCCTCGACGCGCAGCCGTTCGAGTTCCGCGCGACGACGAACAGCCTCCGTACGCTGCCACGCTGCCATCCGAAACGCCGCATCGAGTGCGGGCGTGACGCCCTTGATGGCGTTGACGTCGGCAGCCTGGTCCTCGTACGCACGCAGTACGTCGTCCTCGGGACCCAGCGGCATCTCGACCTGACGAAAGAACAGTGGACCGTCGGACGTCACCGAACCGATGCTGACGCGTGCAAACCGATCGACGTCGTCGTTGATCAGGTGCACGCGCGGCAGACGCTTGGCGACGTCCTTTGGATCGATTACAACGCGCTCGATGAAAGACTCAGTCGCGAAGTGATCACCGACGAGGTAACCGAAGTGCACCTGACCGAGCGTCGCAGCGTGCAGTTCTGCAACTGCGTGCAGTGTTACGCTTCGGCCTTTGAGCAGCGTGAAGCTGTACCAGCCGTGCTCAGCCGGTACGTCACCGACGAGCGTCCACGTGCGCGAGAACGACCGCACCTCGCGACCACCGATCCACGGCAGTACGATGCGCTCGTCGTCCTGGTGCAGTAGATCTCGCCAGCTCACGGTTCACCTCACGCCCAGACAGGCTTCTTCAGCAGGTCCGTCTTGAGGATCTGATCGACAAACGTCAGACGCGGTGCCGCAGCGACTGCCGCCACACGCGCCATGTTGACGGGCGTTGCCGCGATCAGGTTCCTGATCGTGCGCGGGATCGCGTACGCGTCATCGAACGTCTTCTCGTCGATCATGAAGCACGGAATCTTCAGACGGTTCGCCGTTTCGCGAACCGCGATGTTGTTCTCGCCGTTGTGCAGACCATGGCGATACGCCGCTGCACCGTTGTCCGGGATCGTCTTCACGAAGCCGAACGCCATCGGGTTGAGCCTCGATGCGACAACCTGCTGATCGAACGCGTGTGCCTCCTCGTCACCGACGAAGATGAACAGCACATCCTCTTCCGGCAGAGGCTTGTACTGCATCAGCTCGCGCACGCCCGCGCCATAGTCGGTGCCACCGCTCGCAGCAATACCCTGGAACGCGTTGGCGACGCCCACCGCCGATGCGTGCTTGAGCTTGATTTCGCGGCCCACCGTGTTGAACACGGCGATGTGCGTGCGGTCCGGTGGAAAGCCCTGGAGAAACTTCGCGACGTGCAACTTCGCAGCCTCGATCGACGACTTCATCGAGCCCGAGATGTCGACGAAGAAGTAGACGCGGATGTTCTTCGAGACCTCCTCGACGGCCTTCTTGATGGCGTTGTCCGATGCCTCGACGAGCTTCTCCTTCACCTCCTTGGACTGGACGTTCTTCGCGATGTTGACCGCGCGGGAATCTTCGGCGTGCTTGAGCGCCTTCTCCCAACGTGCCTTGATCGTCGGTACGTCGAGCAGCCCCAGCTCTTCCAGCGTCGGCGTCGCGATGACGAGGTCACGGTCCGAGAGCGCCTTCGCCTCGATGGCCGCTGCGACCACAGCACGCGTCATGAGGCCCTTCGGCAGCATGCCCGTGATGCGCTTCCAGTCCGGCTTCTCGGCGACGATCTTCTCGCAGACCTGTGCCTCGGTCAGCTCGTTCCACGACTCGGCCTGCACGATGTTGATGTCGACCATCGTGCGGTGACCCGTATCCGACTGCACCTGCTTCCAGCGCAGCTCCTCAAAGAACCACTGCGTGTTCGGCTTGTAGTGCACGCGGCGCGCGAGCTGGATGACCGTCTTGCGGAAACCGGCCTTGACGAGACCGATGAGCAGCGGACGATTCTCCTCGCGATAGCGCAGCCACTTCTCCGTGACCTCCGGCCAACGACCGAGGAACGGATGACGCGTCGACTTGCCGAAGCCCAGCTCCAGGTTGATCGCTGCAATCTCGGGCAGCATCAGCACCTCGCGGATGCGGAGCAGCAGCTTCGGGTTCAGATCCTTACCGTCCTTGCGACGGATCAGCATCATGGCCTCGCCGACGTCACGGAAGTCATCGTCGTGGAACGCGACCTTACCGCCGTCGAGCACGGCGTCACCACGGCGCGCCTGCACGAGCATGAACGCAGCGAGCACGACCTTGAGGTCACGGTGATCCTGCGCGTACGCGAACGATGCCCACTTCGCGGCGAACTCGTTGTCGAGCTTGTAGACCTCGACGATCTGGCGATACATCCACGCTGCGACTTCGGGGAAGATGCCCGCGTCACGGTACTCACCGACGATCGGATGGTTTGGGCTCACGTCCGTGCGCACATGCTTGATCACGCCATGCGTACCAACAGCTTGCGTGACCACGCCGATCTTCGTCTTGAGCGTCTTCTTGCCGCTCTTCGACAGCTTGTAGATGACCTCGCGCTTGGCGCCGTTGATCTCTTCCGTCTTCGGCGTCACCGGCTCCCAACGGACACCGATGTTGGTACGCTTGTCCTCGACCACAACGCCGGGGCGACCGTGATAGAGGTGATCGGTGTACGTGAGGACCGACGCGATGATGCGCTCGGCCGGACCCAGGTTCTCGCGGTTGTTGACGTTGACCATGACAGCTCCTCGCCGGACACGGCTGTACGCCGCGCCTTCAGTCGTAACGAGCTGACACAACGCAGCACGTACGGGCAGCTGTCGTTCTAGCGTTCACGCCCCTGACAAGTCAAGAGCGATTTGCGCGCAACGCGATCTCCGACGAGCACACGACGCTGATCGCGTGCGCGATCACGCCTCGAACGTGATGGGCGCGATCGGTTGGCTCTGATCACCGTATGAGCCGTCAGCTGCCGCACGTACGCCGTACACGCGGTACGCGACGTTCGAGAACTGCGACATGTTCGCCGTCGTGATCTCGATGTAGCGCATCGGCGTCGCTGAGTAGCCGCTCGGTCCACGTGTACCGTCGGCGGCGATCCGGAAGAGCTTGTGGTCGCGTACGCAGAACAGACCAGTGTGGTGCCACCACCGCCACGAGCCGTTCGCGAGCTTCGTCGACTGGCCCCACACGAGGAACGTCGGGAGCGTGTCTCGACGATCGAGCAGCTCCCTGATGTCGATGATGTTCGGGATGCCCATGCGACGGATGCTGGATCCGTCGGGCAGAATGCGGAAGCACACGTCGCCGAAGCCGCGCCACGGTCCCGCGCCAGGGTTTTGGTGCAGGTCCGGCGAACTTTCGAGCAGGTCGAACAGCGATGGGATATTGCCTGCGTGCGTGAAGTCCTGATTGCGACGCTCCAGCCACGACATGAAGAAGTTCGTGAAGCTCGTGCAGTGGAACGCCGGATACGTCCGGTTGAGGACGTTCGGCCACTGCTTCACGGTACCGTTCGTCTGGCCAGCGCCATACGTGATGAGGAACTGATCGTTCCGCCACAACCCGCGCCCCGGTCCGTAGCGCACGGGTTTCTTCGTGATTGCTTCGACGAGCAACTGGAACGCCGCCCACGTGGGTGCATTGCACGGCGTGTACAGCGTCGGCGGCTGCGTCGTGTCCTCGTCGCGCTTGTGCTTCGCGATGGCTGCGTCGAGCGCACCGAGCGTCTGTGGACCGGCGATGCCGTCGTCGTCGATGTCAGGACGATCGATCTGGAACGCAAGTACTGCGGCAGTCGTCAGCTTGCCGTAGTCGCCGTCGACGTCACCGGGATCGTAACCGCACGCCTTCAGCTTGAGCTGCAGCATCTCGACGTCGGGGCCCTTGTCACCTGGACGAAGAATCATTGATCGCGCTCCGGATCGAACTTGTCGTCGATCGGTGTGGGTTGCTTCGAGACTTCACGTCCGTGGACGTCCACGAGCGCAGCGAGTTCCGCTGTGAGCATGTCGAGTGTCATCTTGCCGTTGAGCGCATCACGCAAGCTCGCGAGCATCACCTCGACGGTCTGCAGCACGTCGTGCGGTCGATCCGTGTTCGTCCGCGCGAACTTCCGAATCGTGTCGATTGCCGCGATCAGGGCTTGAGCGTCTGTGTGGATCGCGTCAATGAGCGCTTGAGCGTCCACCGCCACGGATTACGCCTTCGGTGCTTCAGGGGTCGGCGCAGGAGCTGGAACCGGCGCAGGAGCCGACGATTCAGGCTCGGACGTACCGCCCTTGAACAGCGCGACAGCACCAGTCAGCGACTTGCCGGTGACGTAGATGCCGAAGATGTAGAGGTTGAACTCCTTCCACATGTCGATCGTCATCTGACCGAGCGCGGTCAGAACGGTCGATGCGATGACGAGCACGAGCGCGTAAAAGCCGCGTTCGCTTCTCCAAAAATCAGTTAGTGCACCCATGGCCTGCAGCCTACCAGATCACTGCAGCGATCGGATCGCGTGCGCGATCAACGCAGCAGACGGGCGAATCGATCGAGCAACCCGCTCTCGCGCACCGCGTGACCGAGGTCCCCCGCGATACGTCGCCACGGCACCGTAGCCGCCTTCACGAACACGCTCGGCACGACCGACATCATGTAGGCGACTACACGATCGGTCGGGTTGTGCACGGTCACACGATCGGGCTGGGCATCGAGCAGGACGATGTCGCCCGCGTTCGGCGTAATCGCCACAGGCTGTTCGTTCGGACCCATTGGCGGTTCGATCACAAGAACGATCGCCTCACCGGGCTTGAGCAGGCCCCCCGCTGGGCGGCGCCACGTACGCGCGGACGCCTTCCGGCGCCGAGGCACCTGGCTAGTTCCCTTGCGCGCTGGCGTCTTCGTTCTTGTCATCGCCGTCGTCTTCGTCGTCGGCCTCGTCCGTGTCCCAGGGGTCGCCTTCTTCATCGTCGTCCTCCTGGCCCTCTTCGGCCTCATCTTCCAGCACGTCGTCGTCTTCGCCTTCGTTCGTGGCTTCAGCCGTGTCCTCGTCCTCGTCCTCGTCCAGGGTCTCGGGTGACGGAACGGCGGTCTCTTCCACGACGCGTAGCTTGGGTGTCGTGGGCCGCTTGGTGCCCGGCTTGGGACCCGGGCGAACATCCGGGACGGGGATCCCGAGCAGGCGTAGACGCTCTCCGAGGTAATTCGGCGAGATCCCTAGGATGGTCGCGGTACCACGGATGGTGATTCCGTGTTCGAGCGCATATTCGATGATGCCGCGCTCGGCCACACGGAGTTGCTGCCAGTACGGGGCCTGTTCATCTCGACGCTTAGGCATTTGTGCTCTCCACAGCCGGATCCGATGCCGTATCACCCTGCGGATCAGCTACGCCTAGCTGCAACAGGGCCCGTACGTGAATCTCAGCCAAAATGGGGGTCCAGACCATGGATCCCAGCCCGACAACGATGGGTGTGACCCAAAAACGGCCGTCCAGGCCTAGAAACGGCAGATCTTGCGTCCATCCGATCGCAAGAGCGACTGCGCCACCGTAGAGGAAGCCCGAACAGGCGGCGCACGACGTGTAGTAGTCGAGCCACCCGGGATAGCGCGACCACAACGATTTCGTGATCATGGCCCGCGCGAACAGATAGTACAGCGCGGTCGACAGGAGCATGTAGAGGACGAGCGACGTCACGCGCGAACCTACACCTTCTCAGCGCGGTCGTCCGCGATCTCGTGCAGTTCACCGCCGAGCTTGTCCTCATGACCGCGAGTCATCTCGCCGACACCCTCGATACCCGTCCACCGGTCGCACAGGAACTCCGCGTGAACGAAGTCGCCCTCGGGACCACCGTCCTTCGCCGATCGCGCACCCTTCATGCACAGCCCGGCCATGCCGTGGGCGATCATGTGGTCCATCTGCATCAGCTGCTGGAGCCGTGCATCCTTCTGCTCGTTCGGCGACCATTCCGGCTTCTCCATGTCGGCAAGCCGACTGATCGGCATCGTCTTCAGGTAGTCGTCCTGGCGCGCCTTACGATGCGCGTTCCATTGCTGGTGCGACATCGCTCCGCACTCGAACGAGGTGCAGTTGGCGCAGCGACGTGCGCGGGTGAACGTACGCTCGGGCGCAACGATCGGAAGTCCCATATCGTTGTCGTACACAGCGATGCGAGGCACGTCAATCGCTCATGCGATCGAACCTCGTATCCCTGCGTGACCTCGCGTTGACAACCACGTATCGCACCCTTAGAGTGGCCTCGACCTTTCAATGAGTCGCGTCAGCGATCGGAGTTCGATCGCGCGAGCGATCGACCACTTCCGAGGAGATTCTACATGGCCGCGCCCAAGTCCGAAAAGGAGCAGCGCTTCGATCAGGTGAAGCTGCAATCGATGCACGAACCGTTGACCGTTCGCGTCGAGAAGATGCGCGGCAACGTGCGTCAACCGATCGAACTGCCTGCGAAAGGCAGCGAGCAGCAGGGCTTCTCCCCACCGGGTACGAACTGGACGCGTGATGAGGTTCTGCAGCTGGAGAACTTCATCCTCACGAAGTGGGCGGGCGGTGGCTACTACGAGTTCACCGTCACCGACGCGAAGAACGAGACGATGCGCTGGCAGGGCGTGTGGGATCCGCGCATGTACCCCGAGAAGGTTCCGCCGAACACGGCGGAAGCCGCGCTCGTAGGCGCCGCGACGAACGTTCAACAGGTCGGCGGTCCTATGAACATCCCGCAGAACGCTCAGCCGCTCGGCATGCAGCAGACCGGCTGGCCACCGAGTGGCGCGCAACTCGGCTACGGCAACCCGCCGCACAGTGGTCCCGTGATGGGGCAGATCCCGCAGCAGCCTGCGCCGCAGATGCAGCAGCCGCAGTCGCCGCCGATGTGGGCGACCGGGCCGCAGCCGTGGGGCTACCCGCAGCAGCAGGGCTACCCGCAGCAGCAGCCGTACAACGGCTACCCGCCACCCGGCTACGGTCCACAGCCCGGCTACGGCTACCCGCAGCAGCCGCCGTACGGTGGCCGCACGCGTTTCAGTCACGACGACGACGATCGCAACGCGCGCCGTGGCGCACGCTTCTTCGACGACAGCGACGACAAGGAGAAGAAGGAGCTGGAGCGTCGGCTCCAGCAGGCCGATCTCGATCGCAAGGAGCTGGAGTACAAGCAGGCACTCGAACGGAACCAGACCGCGCACGAGCAGGCGATGGCAGCGATGCGCGAAGAGATCCGGCGTCTCGGTGAGGGTCGCAACAAGAACGAAGACGATGAGGTTCGGCGTCTCCGCGAAGAGCGTGAAGTCGAGCGCGAGCGTGCACGCGCACAGCACGAGAACTCCCAGCGCGAGCTGATGCAGCAGCAGCTGCTCGCGATTCGCCAGCAGAGCGAGCAGTCGATGCTCCAACTCCGCGCCGACCTCGCGCGCATGGCCGAGACGCCGAAAGGTGAGACCGACGAGTTCCGTCGCATTCGCGAGGAGCAGACGCGTCAGGCCTCCGAGTTCGAGCGCCAGCGCCAGGAGCAGGAGCGGCGTCTCGAAGCGGAGCGGTCCGAGCGTGAGCGTGAGCGCGAGCGCTACGAGCAGATCCGTCGCGACGAGATGCTGCAGCGCGAGATGAAGGAGACGCGCGAGGCTTCGGAGCGCCGCTTCGAGCAGCTGCAGCAGGCGTCGCTCTCGAACCGCCAGGATCCAGTCGTCGAGATGATGAAGGAGAATGCGCGTATCAACGCTGACACGCAGCGCGAGATCGCGCGCATGCAGAACGAGTCGAACGGCAAGATGTCGCAGTTCATGGTCTCGCCCGTTCAGTTGGCGCAGCTCATGAAGGACAACGCGGGCGGCGCAGACGGCATGATGCAGGGTCTCGTCCGGTCGGTCGGCGAGATCGGCAACCTGTACAAGAACGCTGCCGAGACGATCATGAACATGTCGGGTGGCGGCGGCGATCCCCCGGCTGCGCGCCTGATCCAGGAAGGTATCGGTCGCGCGAGCGAAGTCGCCGAGCGGTTCCTCGCAGTCAAGCGCGACCAGGTGATCAGCGAGGGCAAGGTGAAGACCGCCGAGGCGATGCGTGATCAGACGCGCATCCAAGCCGAAGTCGCGATCCGCGCGCAGAACATCGCCGCAGCGCAGGGACGTGCGCCAGCTGGCTGGGCACCGCCCCCGCCGGTCGCGAACACGCAGGCACAGCAGGCACGGCCCGCTCAGCAGCAGCCCAACACGGGTGGCGGTCTGAACGGTGCAACACCGGCTGCCAACGGCAACGGTGCAGCGAAGAAGAAGACAACCGGTCCGATCGATCCGTACGCGGATGCCGCTGCAGCTGTAACCGCTGCGACGCCGGTCCCAACTGTGGGTCCGATCGATCCGTACCCGGCACCGCCAGCACCGCCGAACCACACCGGCCCGAGCGAAGAAGAGGTGTTCGGCATCGCGCTCGAAAGCGTGCACCGTCTACGTCGTGGTGTCGCCGAGGGCAAGCTCACGGCCGACAAGACCATCGACGCGATCCTGCAGGGCGTCGAGCACGTGGTGACGAACCAACTGGTCATCCCGGCATTTGTGCTGTTCCAGACCGAACGGTGGGCAGACTTCATCGACGTGATGCTTCCGGCCGCTGACTCCGAGTTCAAGGCCGAGTGCGTGCGCATCCTGATCCATGAAGTTGAGCCGGGCGACCCGAACGCGCCCGACGACGCACAGTAGTCGGGCGATCGCGCACGCGATCTGGTAGGGCAGTAGGACAGCGTGGTACGTTCACTCCGTGGCGATCCGCAGCTGTCCTACTGCCCCATCCTCGGCGTCCGTCTGTGGCATGTTCAACGGCGAACCGGGGGCGGTGCCGAAGGTCATCGGCCACTGGATGCTGCGCTCGGCGCTGATGATGCCCGGCCTCGCGATCGCAGGCGTCCGTGACAAGCGACTGGTCACGGGTGCCTTGCTCAGCTCGACGTTCGTGTCGCTGTTCCTGATCCTCTACACGGCAGTCGAACGTCGTCGTCCGAGCCGCCACAAGAAGTCACTCGCTGGCAAACGACGCGGCCACAAGCGACCGTCGAAAGAGCGTCAGCCCGCCTACTTCGTCGATCCGGAGACCGGCGACGTGATCGATCTCGATCAGAACACCGCCGAGTTCAAGAAGCTCCGTGGTCGACTCGCTGGCCGTGGCCGTCTTGGCACACGCTACCGCGTGACCGTACGGTCGCGGCACTTCAAGACGCCAACGGCGTTGTGCATCGAAGCGCGGAACAAGTCCGAAGCAGCGTCAATGGTCGACACGTCGCGCGGCACAAAGATCGTACGCATCGCACGCGGCTGCTAGCGCGTCTTCTCGAAGTCGCGCACGAACCGTTCGAACCGTGGATTCCCAAGCGCGTTCGGTGACCGTGTCTCGCGAATCTGTGTGATCGCGTTGTCGGCGCTCATATCGAACGCGATCTGCATCGCGATCGCAGCTACAAGCGCCGAGCGATTCCAACCTTGCCAGCACGTCGAGAGCACACACGCACCGCCTTCGAGGTAGCGTGCAATCGTACGTGCGTTCGAGACGACAAGCGCTTGGTCGACAATCGACAGCGGGTGCACGAAGTCGTCGACGAGCGGGATCCGGATCACGTTCATGCCTGGAAACCCGAAACTCGGCGGCTGGTACTCCTTTGCACAGAGCACCACCATGTTGAACCAGCGGTAACGGCCGGGACGCGGACGGGAACCGACATACAGTCGCGGCGCGACCAAGCTGGCCTCGACGGGCGGGTTACAGAGCGTGCGTGCCATAGCGCAGGCTGCAGCCTACACCATGTGCACTACTCGTCGTCGTCGCCGAACAGTGGCGTGTGACCGCCACCTCGACGTGCGCGAACTGCCTTGATCACGGCAAGTGTCGCGACCGTCGCGATTGACAGCGTCGAGACCACCTGCAGAATCGTCTGCAGACGCTCGGTCTTGGCGAGCTGCTGAAGCGCCTGCTCCGACGCCGCGTCACCGAGATGGCGCCCGAGTCCGCGCCTCGGCAAGCCCGCGTCCGGGTAGCCGCGACCGTCAACCGGCTGACCGTAGTACCAGGCTTGGCGCACGGGGATGTACTGCAGGTCGACCGACGCCTCGAAGTCATTCGGCACGTCGCCGAATCCGGGACGACGTGCAATCGCACCAGGCTGGAATGGCATCCAGCTGCCGTACGGAATGATCGTGTTCGTGGTGCGGCCAGGTGGTTGACCGAGGCCATTGATCGTCCGCTGGATTTCGTTGACCACCATGTTCAACGGCTCCGCATGTACGTGAGCACACCGAACGTCGCGCTGAGCGCCACTGCACCGACCGCGAGGCCACCGCTGAGCGCTTGCCAGAACGCGATACGCTTCAGCGACGCTTCCTGCGCCTTCTGCTGCTCGACGAGCGCTGCGAGCTGCAACGCGATGCTGTCGGTGTCACCGAAGCCTGCACCGCGCAGCGACGCGTTGTAGTGGAAACCCTGCGGACTGTGATACCCGCCGGGCCGCTGCGTGAGCGTGATCGCTGTCGTGCCTGGCAAACCGTACGGCCGACCGGTCAGCCACGCATCACCTTCGTTGATGATGCCGAGCCCAGCTTGGGCGATCTGGGCGGAACGGAGATCTTCGATCGATGCGTAGGGCACGTAGAACCTCGGCTTGTTGGGGGCCACGAGCGCGGGACCAGGCGCACCGCCCAGGCCTGCAGGACCGGGAATGTTCATCGTCGTCGTCGACGGCGCCACACCGACGCTTTGAACGAACGAGACTGTGCCGCGAGTCGCCGTGAGCATGCGACCCAAACTCTACCATGGATCGCGCGAGCGATCGTCTACGTGCGTCGACGGCGACTGGCCCGTCGAGGCGCAGGCTTGTGGAAGCCCAGCGCGACCATGAGCGCGGCTGATAGCCCGAGCCCGATTGCACCAATCCACGCAGCCTTCTTGCTGGATGCGTCACCGAGCTGCGGTTGCGGCCTGTGGCAGGCACAACCCTGCAGCGCCGGTTCGTGATGCAACGCGAGCATCAGTGCCCGCGCTTTCCTCGTTGGAGGCAACCGCCATACGATTTGCTCCAAACCTGTCCTTCGGGGCACCGAAGCGCACCGAATCCGCTGGTGTGCTGCTTGCGGCGGTACAGCATGTAGCTGCCACCACCAACCACCGTCGCTGCACCTGCGATCGCCGCCCACATGAGCGGGTTCCCGAGACGGAAGAACCGGTCGCGCTCCTCACCGGCTTGGACCTCGCCTGCACGAGGCAACGTCGTGACTTCAGCAGCCTTGACGAAACCTTCCGGCACTGCGGGCGTAACTTCGTCGGCACCGAGACCGGTACAGTTGCCGCGCAAGCAGCGGAAGTACTCCTGATCGATCGTGCCGAGTCCCGGCATCGCCGCCGCTGATCCGACAGGGCAGTAGATCGAGAACACCTTGCGCGTACGATTGAAGCGCGCGATGCAGCCTTGGAAACGTCCGATCGTCGGTGCGGTCGTCGCCGCGTCCCGCGTCGCGGGCTGCCACGATGGCGGCAACACCGCCAGAGATGTCGGCGGGGGCAACGTGATCACTGGCTGCACGGGTGTTGGCTGCGGTGGCAGCACCACGGGTTGTGCTTGCGGCTTCGGACACGCCGACAGATCCGAGACGCGCGTACCGTCAGGGCACACGTACATGACCATCGTCGTCTGCGGCTGCGGTTGCGGCTGCGGTTGCGGCTGCGGCTGCGGCTGCGGCTGCGGCTGCGGCTCCCGCTGCGGTTCCACGCTGTAGCCGGGCTGCGGCTGCGCAACCGGCATCGTCGGTAGATTCGCCGTCGTTGCGCCTGCACGCAGACGCTCCCAGTGTCCGGGGACATCAGCAGTCGCTTCGACCCACGTCATGCCGAGCCACAGTGCGATCGCACGCGCAAACGCGTCGGCGTTCTTCGCGAGGTAGTCGGGCGTCGGCGTGAAATCGAAGATCGCGAGCACGCCACCGACGGCGCGCGAGATCGGCAGGTACGCAGCGAGCGTCCGCGCATCGATCTTGCCATCGACGGCGATCGCTGCGTTGCCGAGCTTCTTGTTCGCCATGTTGATCAGCGACTGCAGCGTCTGGAACGTGAAGCCGAGCTGACCGGATGCCGTGCAGACATTGTTCGAGCACGCGTACGGCAGCGTGAGCACCTGCTTCACGAGCCGACCTTCGACGAACGGTGCACTCTTCGACGGTGCTGGCGTCGTCGGTGTCGACGTTGGCATCTTCGTGAACGCCTGCTGATACAGGATCATGTTGTTCGACGGTGGCGGCGGCGTCGGTTCTGCCGGTGCCACTCCAGCGTCACGTGTCATCGTCGCTTGCAGCATTACGCCACCTTCTTACGCCGCATGAGCAGCGCCGTGCCTGTACCGATCACTGCGACACCGCCGCCGACCGCCGCCCAGAACTCCCACCGCTTGTAGATCGGCAACGTCCCGGTGCGCTTCTCCAGCTCGGTCTCCGTCGTCGGGATTCCACCTGCAGGTGGCGTCGTCGACGGTGCAACCTCGGTCATCGTCGCGGCGGCGCCCAGACCGCAGTCACCGAACACGCAGTCGCCGAACACGCCGTCCTGTTGGATGCCGAGACCGCCACCGAAGATCTTCGGGATCGCGATGCGGTACCGGCCCATCTTCGAGCTGAACGCGTAGATCGTTCCCGTCGGGTACGACTGCGTGCTCGACGGCGTCGTCGACGTCGAGAAGTACGCCTGAACCGGTTGAAGCAGTGCCGTCAGCATCTGAGCGTTCGGCTGCGTGGCACCCGCTGTCGATGCAGGCGGGAAGAAGACCTTCACCGCTGCGAGCACCGTACTCGCGTAGCCCGCGACGGCGTTGTAGACACTCTCGCGCGCAGACGCCATTGCATCAGCAGCTGAGCTGCTGATGAGCCGCACCGCCGCGTTGATCGTGGCCCAGTTGCCGAACACCGACGACAGTGACGCCTGCCCGAACGAGACGCTACGAATCTTGTCGTCGGCCGACTTGAGCGCGCTCGTCACCTTGGTGATGCCGTCGCGGATATTCTGCGGCAACAGCGGGATCTTCCCGACGGTCGCCGCTGACTGCACGAGCATGTTGTAGATGACGGCCATCGTGGCGTCGTTCATCACACCCGTGACGTTGGACTGCCCGAGCTTGCCGATGCTCGCGAGATACTTCTGCAGATCGGCAGTGGCAGCGCTCGACACGAGGGCGCCTAGCTGCCCACCAAAACCGTTCGTGCCGTTGTACTGGGTGGTCAGCATCCGCGTGGGCTCCTTGAAGGGCGATCGCGTGAGCGATCGAACCCCTCAAAACTACGCGGTTGCTACCTACCTTGTCAAACGAGCAGCTCGGGTTGAGCTTACGCCGCGCGCTTGCGCCGGAACAGCAGCGCAGTGCCCGTGCCCACGACCACGACGCCGCCACCGATCGCCGCCCAGAACTGCCACTTCTTCCAGATCGGCAGCTGGTTGGTCTGCTTTTCCAGCTGCGACTCGCTCACCTGCGTCGCGCCTGGTGGCGGTGACGCGACTGCGGCGATCTCAGTGAACGCTGCAGCGGCGCCGAACATCCCGAGCCCAGCTGCGACCGTCGGAACGGCGACGCGCCACATGTTCGTCTTCGAGCTGAACGCCGTGATCGTTCCCGCCGGATACGACGTCGTCGTCGGCAACGGCGTCTCGGGACCGTACGGATTGGTGTTCGGGTCGATGTACGACGGCGCTGCAGCCTGCTGCGGCATCATGGCCGTCATCAGCTTCATCTCGGTGAACGGCATCGACACGGCCTTGATGAGCGCCGCGTTCACCCCCATCGCGTTACCGAAACCGCGCTGCGTGGTCGTCGTTGGCTGATGCTGTTCAGCTTGCTGGCTGCGCATCATGCACGCGTTCATCGCACCCTGCGTGCTGAACGCGCCCATCGACTGTGGCTGCACGACGCTGGCGATGAGGCCGTCGACCTGCGGACCGAGGCCGCATGCAAGTTCCTGCAGCTGGCTGATGTTGTCGTCACCCACTGCTTGAGCGAGACCGTTGTGCTGCGTGAAAAGCATGTTGGCTCCGGGCGATCGCAAGAGCGATCGGTACGTCTTCAAGCTACTCGGCGCAAGCGCGCGTTGTCAAACGCTAGTCTAGGTCGATCGCGTGCGCGATCTTGTGTTAGTTTTCAAGCATGCGCAGTCACGCCCTTGTGCGTAAACGTGCCGGAAACGGCCTTGGTGCTTCCGCCGAAGGCCTCAGGACCACCCAGCCCGAGAAGATCGCTGTCGCTGCGATGATTGTCGGTGGTCTCGCCGTCATCGGTGGCGCGATCGCGTACGGCATCGCTGCGAAGCGTCGTACGGCCACGTTGCGCGACACGCTCGGTCGCGTACAGGCTCGCGTGTCCAAGGGTGGGATGACGCTCACCCACCACTACGATCCGGAGATGCCGATCGAGCAGCGCGTCGGCATCCTGCAGGATCTGGTGTGGAAGGGTGTCCAGGATCCGCAGATGCGCGAGCTTGCCCTTGCTGTCACGGGCAATGGCACGCGTGATGTCACCGTCGGCAAGCGCAAGTTCCGCGTGAAGGGTGCGAACTGTCCCGCGCGCGACGGACTCTGTGAGTCGGAAGCCGTCTATAACTGGACGAAGCAGAACATCCGGTACACGGGTGACGTCGCACCCATCAAGATGCCCGGCGGTGACGTCGAAGGTGTCGACCTGTTCCAGACCGCGAAGCGCACCGTCGAGTTCGGCGGCGAAGACTGCGACGGTCACACCATCGTGACGTCGACACTGCTCGCACTCAACGGCATCCCAGCGAAGTTCCGGATCACGGCACCGTCGAAGTCGTCCGACTGGGCACACATCTACGGGCTCGCGGGTCTACCGAAGACGCGCCCGCAACGTTGGGTGCCGCTCGACACGACGCTGCCGGGCAACATGTTCGGTCGCGAAGCACCGAACGGCAAGCATCAGGACTTCGTCGCGTAGGAGGTCGTCATGGCAAAGTATTGCATTTGGGGCAGCGTCCCCCGTTACGGTTCACGTGACGAAATCGTCGGCGAACAGCACTTCAAGGAAGTCTGTGCAACCAGGTTGCAAAGCGCCAAGAAGAAACTGCGTGCGCTCCAACGTCAGGGTCACGAAGATCTGCATTTTACGTTGTGCAAAGGCGCAAACTACTGCGGCTCAGCACGCAAGCCGCACAAGGGACCTGTTCGACGCAAACGAAAAGGTAAGCCGACCACGGCGAAACAGCGTCGAGCAGTGAACCGCGCACGGCGCCAACCCGATTACATTCCGTTCTAACGCTGTGTCGATCCGGTACAGCCAAGACAAGAACGGCTACCTGGTCTACAAGAACGTCGAGACCCGGGCGGTCGCACGTGTATGGGACGGCGACCTCGCTGACGCAGTTGAGATCTGCGAGCAGTGGCACGGTGGCCAAAACAGCCCGTGCTACCGGCTCATGTCGAACGATTTCTCGCCGCGCAACCTACACGCGGCCCTTGACGAGCTGCGCTTCGCGGCACGTCTGGCTAACGCGAGCGGTGCTGCGATCGACGGCGACGACTACCTCGATCTGCTGACGACGATCGAAGATCTCGAAGGCATCGTCGCGCGCATCGACAAGATCACTTAGCGCGTACGACGGCGTCGCCGTACCAGTGCAACGCCACCGACACTGCCTGCAACCGCAACACTGCCGACGATCGTCCAGAACCACCACTTTGCGTAGAGTGGATCGTCTTCGGTGCCGACGTTTGGCGCTTCAGACGGCGCGACCGGCAAGTTGGCGACCTTGATCGTCCCGGCGGGCGGTGCGGGTATGACGACCTGCCCGAAAAGATCTGCTGCACCCAACCCCGGTCCAGTAGGTTGCCAGTCCAAAGGACAGTAGACCGAGAACGTGCGCTTGCTCTTGTGGAAACGTGAGAGACAACCCTGATACTTCGGCGGGATTGCGGAGACCGGTGCGAGTGGCTGCGGCGACACTTGCGGCGTCAGCAACTGTGCTTCCACGGGCGTGATCGGCGTCTTCGGTGTGAACGCGACACCGCACTTCGCCAGTACGTACCCGCCTGTTTTTCCCCACACCATCATGTACGGGTTCGTTGAACTCGCTGCTGCACCCGTTGCACTGGTCGCATAGCTGTTCGTCGGTGTCCCCGGTGTACAAACCGCCTTGAGCGTCTTGTCCATGAAGCCTGCAACGACACTGACCGCTTTACCGAACCACGATGGATCGTACTCGCGGTACTTCGCCGTGATCGTGCACGTGGGTCCGATGTTGACGTAGATGTCCCAGGAGCTGACGTTGTCAGCATCGCCGCTGAGATTTATCGTTTCGGTGCAGTACGGCAGACCGGAACTGGGATCTTTGCAGAACGTCGTACATGCCAGACGGCCGTTGGGGATCTTGCCGATCGATTTTCCGACGAGCGGTGCAGGTTGAATGCCCTGTGTCCGATCGAGATCGATCAGGTAACCACCGCTCGCCAGGTACGCGCCGAGCGTATCGGTTTTCATCGGCGGCGATGGATTCAAGCCGAACCCTGGCAGGTTCGTCGTGTAGTGCAGTCCTTTCTGATTGAGCTTGATGAGCGCGTCGCTGACCTTGAGCTTCCGTGTGGCGTCATCGATCGTGTCACCGCTGTTGGATGCGAGCACGATCTGGTACTCGATCAACCAGCGCTGATTCACCGACGGCGTGAAGGTCTTCTGATAGACCGCTTCGTTCCGTTCTGTGAACGCGAACGGAACACCGAAGATGCCGAAGGTGCCGGGGATCATCGAGCGCTGCCAGAGCGCGGGATTGCTAATCCCGCCGGACATCTCACGCGCATCAGCCCACGCAGCGACGGCTTGTGGGCTGTGATACTGGTCGTACGCCCAGCCCATCTTGCCTGCTGGTCCGCGCGAGTTGAGGTTTGTTACCCACGGCGTCTTCGTGAGCTGCAGCTCTTCAGAACATGCAGGTAGCAGTGTCGTCAGCTGCTTGTTGATCGTGTTCAGCTCTTGAAGAAACGCGCTGAGCACCTGCACGAACTGAAAATGCAGTGTGCGAAGTGTGTTCGTCGCCGTCACCGTAGTACCGGGTACCGAGCCCGACGTGTGAACACGTATTTCGCTGGTGCCGCACGCACCGGTCACCGGATCAGCGGGACCTGGAAGACCCTCGCCCGTTGAGCCTGCCCTTTGACGTTCCCAGTGACCGGGCACTCCAGCAGCTGCTTCGATCCACGTGTAGCCTGGTCGTTGACAGATCAACGGACCGAGCGTCGGCGTCGCAACTTTATAGAGCTGCGCAGTCACCGCTGGAAGAAGAAACGCATCGACGCGCGAAGGTGCCACCGGCACTGGGTTGTATTCCGCACGCGTCGCGAAAATCTGTGTCGGGTCTGACGCACCGAACGCACGTGAACGTTTAGCCACGAACATCAGCTACTGCTCGGCTTGCGGCGGTAGTGCGCGATCACTTCGCTTGGCATGAACCGTACGCGGTTGCCGATCCGGAAGTGCGGCAGCTCGCTGATCCGACGACGAACCGTCGCCGGGCTGACCTTGAGCCACGTCGCAAGTTCGCGCGGTGTGATCGGACGCTCGACGGATTGCGGGATCGCATCTCCCAGCGCGCGTGGACGTCGACGTTTCGCCATCGTGAAAAGCAAACGTACGCGTAGTCGCTCACGCGATCAAGGCGTCAACGTGATCAGAGATGATCACACGTGTGCAGAGAGCATCAGGCTAACTCAGCGAAATCACACTGGTTTCGTATTGCAGTCGCGCGAGCGATCGCCTACGGTATTTCCATGCTCCATCTGACCCGGCAAATGCACGCGCAGATGCATTGGCGTCCCGATGCGATCACGCGCACGGGTGTCATCGAGCCGATGTGGGCCCGTCAGGTGTCGCCGGTCGACATGGCCCGCCACACGATCGATCCGTTCATCGACAGTGTGCGCGGTCGCGGTCCGGCGGTTGCGCCGTACCCGTCGCCTGAAGACGTCGCCTACGCCGCTGGCAAGCTCGCGAAGGAGTTTGCGCGCGGCAAGATGGCCGTCGTCTGCATAGGCACCGAGAAGATCACGGTCGGTCCGAACCAACCCCCGATGGGCGGCATCGTCGGTACGATCGTCCAGGCAGCGCAGGAGCTGGCGCGCGGGGGCACGGTAACAATCCAGATCGGTGCGCGCCGCGTGATCGTCTGCGGCGGGCCCAACGGCGAACCGCAGGTGCAGTCGGCCGGTGCAGCGCCCGCATCGTCGACGCCTGTTCGCGCCGAGCAGCAGCAGAAGAACGGTCTCGGGTCGGCACGGAACGGCTTCGGCTTTCCGCTGCTCGCGCCGACGGTTCTACCGAACCTGCCGCAGCCTGGCAACGTGCCGCAGTTCCCGTACATGGCGTACGGCGAGTACCGTCGGATCCTCACGCGCGACGACAACGTGTGGGGTCAACGCAACTTCCAAGCGGAGATCGCACAGCGCTTCGCGCCGAATGCGATTGCGGCGACCAACGCCGTCAACGCGGTGCCGATCCGCGACGCGCAGCGCACGGCGATGCCTGCGCTCGACTCGCGCTCGCAGATGGTGCAGCAGCGCTACCCGCAGCCGCAGCGCGTCTTCCCGCAGCAGATCGCTGTTCGCAAGGAGCAACGATAGTGCCGAGCGTCTTCACGATCAGCGGCGGCGAGACGAAGTCCAAGCGCAAGCGCAAGAACGCGCAGCTCGGGGACACGCCCGTCGTCGGCTTCTGCAAGACGACCACGAACCCGCGTACCGGCTGCGAGATGCAGCTCTGTTACGTCGGCCTCGGTACGCGGACCAAGTCCGGCAAGAAGAGCCGGACCGGCTGGGAGTTCAAGCAAGGCTCTTCGCGCTGCTCGCGACGCTAGCGCGCCGTCGACAACGCATCTTCACCCCGAAAGTAGAGAGGACAAGGATATGAAGAACGATCTGAACAACGGCGCGCTCGCTTCCAACTTCGGCGAGAGCGACTACGACAACATGGGCGAGGTCGACATGTTCGGCCTCGACGAGTTCGGCCAGCCAGCTGGTGGCGACTCGATGTGGGGCGCCGTCATCGGCGGCGGTGTCGGTACCGGCGCCGCGATCATCGCTCGCGCGATGACCAAGCCCACCTCGAAGATCCACCAGTACTCCGAGCTGGCGGGCCTGCTCGCGGGCGGCATCGCGGGCGGCGTCATGATGGCGTTCCCGGGCACGCGCCGCATGGGCTGGGCCGCAGCTGCGACCGCGCTCGTGACCAACGGTCTGCGCCAGCTGGAGAACTCGGTGTTCAACCCGATGGCGATGACTTCGGCCGAGGCGTCGGCCACGGCAGCTGCTGCGGCGGCTTCTCCGCAGGGTACGGCGACGCCTGCCCAGGGCGCGCAGTTCGCGCGTGCCGGGTTCGGTGGCGTGACGATCAACCCGACCGGTGTCATCCAGCCGTACCAGGGTAACGGCTTCGGCATCGCAACGATCGAGCCGGGCTTCGTCGTTCCGGCGAACCTGCCGTCGATGATGAACAACGGGTATGGCGGCGGCTTCGGTGGCGTGACCATCGATCCGGCGTACCCGGTGCCGGGCTCGATCAGCGGCGGCGGCGCGGGCTTCGGTGCCGACCGTCCCGACCTGATGGGTCCCCCGTCGCTCGTCGGTGCCGGTGACTACGGCATGAGCAACGACCCGGGCGCTGCCCAGGTCCGCACGCTGGGCGGTCCCGGCATCTCCGCGATGGGCGCACACTTCGGCGCGACGCTCTTCGGAGGTGGCAACTAGCCACCGTTCACTGGGCAGCAATGCCCAGTGATCGCTCCTGCGACTGAGCCTTCGGGTTGAGTCGCAGAAGCGATCGCTGGTCAGGCGATCAGGGCCGCGTCGAATCCTCGGCGCACCCACAACAGACGGCGTTGAGCCGTTCTTCTCTCGACAAGGACACAAGACCATGGCCGGAGCAGTTGGCGTAGCGCCATCCACCACCACCCTCACGCTGCCCGATGGCAGCACCATCGCCCTCGCCGACTGGATCGACGACAAGCTGTACGGCACCGTCCAGTTCGCGAACGGCCTCACCACGCCGCTCGAAGCGTTCTCGACGGGCCGCTCGCAGCCGATCCCCGGCGGCACGCGTACGTCGACGCGTGTCGACACGAACATCCCCCGCAACGGCGACTCCGGTCTGCCGAAGGACTGGGAGATGCTCGTGTACGGCTGGGGTATCCAGGTCGTGCGCGTGCAGCGCGCCCCGGACACCGCCCCGCTCGCGCCGACGTTGAAGGATGACTTCAACGCGCAGATCCCCGGTGCGGGTACGGGCGTTGCCCCGTTCGCGCTGTCGGACCCGCCGACGCTCACCACGCTGTTCCAGATGGATCGCGTGACGTTCTTCCAGTACGAGTACAACGCGAAGTTCTACACGCAGGGCGTCCTCCAGGACTTCCCGCAGGGACACGGCTACAACGTGTTCTCGACGAACACCGCGTTCGAGCTGGCGCAGAACGGCGTCCCGAGCCCGCGTGACCGCGTCGCTCTCGTGCTCCCCGTGCACGAGCGCGAGAACCTCGGCTACAAGGGCGTGTTCCAGCCCGAGTCGCCGATCCGCATCGCGCAGGCGGCGAGCGACGGCGCGACCGCGCTCAACTTCGCCGACGTCAAGCTGTACAAGTACGGCCTGATCAAGCGTACGGTCGTCTAGTCGACGACGGTCGCTCGACGAAGCGAACTGCAACGGCTCGGTCTTCGGATCGGGCCGTTTTTCATTTCCTAGGGTCTGGATCGCTCGTGCGATCGTCCTGTGGCGTGCCCGCGCACGTGGTACCGTCAGCGCATGACGCAGACGCAGACGCGCCCCGTGACCACCAAGGCGCTCAGCGCCTACCTCAAGCACCGCCACCTCTCGCTTTCGGCTGCGATCCACATGCTGGGTCTCAACCAGAAGCTGCTCGACAACGAAGAGGTCGACGCCGACACGCTCGGTCGCATCGCGCGGCTCTACGGCATGAACGCCGAGCAACTCACGAAGCTGACCGCCGCGCACGCGTAAGGTCTGCGGTGAATCACTGGTACAGCGTCACCGGCCGCGAACGGCACGATGCGGTGCCCGTGGTTTGGGACATGGTCCAGGCGACGTACGCCAAGATCGGTCTCATCGTCGACTCGCCGGAAGAACTCGACGAGTACACGCACTGGGAGCTGTACCGCGACCACGATCAGTGGGTCGCGTTCGTGCTCAGCAAGGCGACACCGTACGGCCGCAAGCTCGGCCTCGCAGGTTCTGACGGCTCACGTCCCGGGCGGCACGCCGTGAAGGACTATGTTGCGTCGAGTTTCTTCGCGCTCGGCTACTACGCCGAGGTCTCGCATCGCATGGAAGAACTAGCGTTCGATGCGGGCGCACCGCTCGTCTGTGCCGCCTATGCGAGTGATGTCTTGAACAAGAACGTCGCGCCCGCACGTGACGGCGTTCACTACCGCCGTGCAATCAAGGGCGTCGGTGAAGTCACGAAAGTCATCATCGGTCGACCGCGCGGCATCCCTGTGACGCCAAGTGACCGCCCGTCGTGTCCGATGCCTGAGCGTTCGATGCGCGGTCGACACAAGCTCGCGGCCGATCGTTCAACGGATGCTGTTTTCGCGCACGCGCTATCGATCGTGAAGCTGTAGCTATTCGAGGTCTTCTGCTTTGGCGTAGCGGTTGATCCCGAACATGCCGTACTCGCCGCCACCCTCGGTACGAACGGTCCACGAACGTGGTGTGTACGCAGCACCGTGGGCCGCGTTCGAAGCAATCTTCTGCCACGACGAACCGATCTTGACGTAGTCGCCTGCGCCAACGTCGGTCACGGAACGGGATGGGGCATTGCTCTTGAGTCGCTTGGACATGGGAACCTCCTTCCTGTGTGATGCCGCGAAATTGTAGATCGCTACTGAAACCGACCTACACATCAAGCTCTTGACTAGTTGGGTGCATCGGCGGTACGCACTCGGCGGGTGACGCACATGCGCGGCTGCTTCAGTGCTCGGGGGATTTCGCTGTGGATACAGCGAGATACGACCATTGTCAGAGCGCGCTGGTAGCGTCGTCCTCAAGGAGCAAGAGAGCACATGAGCAAGAGCAAGATCGAAGCAACGTCGTACGAGATCGAGAAGGGCCTGCACCTGGTCAAGCAGACCATCGCGAAGGGTGACACCAAGCCCAAGGCCGTCGAGACGCCCACCAACCACGTAGCGGTCATCGACTGCTCGGGCAGCATGTCGTACGAGCTGCCGAAGATCCGCGAGCAGCTCAAGAAGAAGCTGCCCAAGCTCCTCAAGGACGGTGACACGTTCTCGATGATCTGGTTCTCCGGTCGCGGCGAGTTCGGCGCGCTGATCGAGGCCGAGCCGGTCGCAACACTCACGGACCTCAACGACGTCAACAAGGCGATCGATCGCTGGCTACGCCCTGTCGGGCTCACTGGCTTCAAGGAGCCGCTCGCCGAAGTCGAACAGCTCGTCACGCGCGTCGGCAAGAAGAACAAGAACCCGTTCGCGTTGTTCTTCATGAGTGACGGTTGCGACAACCAGTGGCCCCGCGCCGAGCTGCTCAAGGTCGTCGAGAAGACGGCTGGTGTGCTCGCGAGCGCGACATTCGTCGAGTACGGCTACTACGCCGACCGTCCACTGCTCGCATCGATGGCCGAGAAGGCCGGTGGCGTTCACATCCACGCCGACGCGTTCGACAAGTTCGAGCCCGTGTTCGAGGCGGCGATGCAGAAGCGCCCCATGGGTGGCAAGCGCATCGAGGTCGATGTCGGTGGTGATCCGATCGGCGGCTTCGCGTTCGCGTTCGACGACGGTGAGATCACGACGTACGATGTGTCGACCGGCAAGGGTACCATCCCCGAACACACGACGACGATCTGGTACTTGTCGCCGACTGTCGTCGGTGACGCAGGCAACAAGCTCAACAACACGACTTCCAGCTCAGCACCTGATGCGATGGCTGCTTCTTACGCGGCGATGTCGTTGTTCGCCGTTCGTATGAAGCCCGAAGTCGTCTACCCGGTACTGAAAGCTCTCGGTGACGTCACGTTCATCAACAGCTTCAGCATCTGCTTCGGCAAGCAGAAGTACTCCGAGTTCATGGACGCAGCGAAGGCCGCTGCGTTCGACAGCAAGCTCCGCTACGTGAACGGTTGGGATCCGAACAAGGTCCCCGCCGACGATGCGTTCACGGTGCTCGATCTGCTTCGCGTACTCGCCGCCGACGACAGCACACGCGTGCTGCTCAGCCACCCCGAGTTCAAGTACTCGCGCATCTCGCGCGGTCGCGTCGACGCCGACGAGAACCTCACGGCCGACGAGCAGGTGCAGATCGAAGCGATCCGTCTGCAGATGGCTGGCGAGAAGAACGCGAAGAAGCTCAAGGATCTGCAGACACAGATCGACACGGTGCTCGCCGCAAAGCGTGACGCGCTCAAGTTCGTCCCCGACGAGGCACCGAACGGCTACGAGATCGGTGGTCTCGTCTACAACGAGTGCAGCCCGAACATCAGCGTGCTCGTTCGCAAGACGGGCAAGGTCGATTTGTCGGCGCGCCCCGACCACACGAAGTTCAAGATCCCAACGGACTTCAAGACGCACATCTTCCGCAACTACGCGATCGTCAGTCACGGTCTTGTGAACGTCGAGCGACTGCCGGTTCGCGTCTCCGAGGCGACCTACGAGACGCTCCGCAAGGCAGACGTCGTGATGGCACTCACGCCCCAAGGCTGCAAGGACGTCATCATCATCGACGTCAAGCCGCTGCCGATCATCAACCGTAAGATGGTCAAGGCCGTCAGCGCCAAGGAGATCATCGAGCTGGAGTGGGCGCTGCTGAAGGCACGCGGCTTCCAGAAGGTCTACAAGGCGTACCAGACCGAGCTGTTCCCCGGCGTCAAGATGCAGGGCTACACCGACCTCTACACCGAGGACGGCGCCACTTGGCTCAAGGAGCAAGGTCTCACGTCGAACGGCTTCTCGCCCAAGTCGGTCCAGGCCGCTAGCGTGGACTTCATCATGGGCAAGGAGCTGGACATCAAGCTCAAGGGCTGCAGCAAGCTCGACAGTGTGAAGGCTGTCCGCGAGAAGATCACGGCGAAGAAGAAGCTCAACCCGTGCGACGCGATCATGTCGGATGCGATCACCGAGGTCGAGGCCTTCATCAAGAAGAGCCCGAAGAATCTCCACGAGAAGTGGCTGACCGGACAGACACAGGCACGTATCGCCGAGACCCGCAGCCTGATCTTCCAGACGTCGCAGATCAAGTTCGGGATCATCGTCGGTCAGGTGTGGTTCACCGAGTTCAAGTCACTCGACGAGAATCAGCTGACCGTGAAGCTCGATGGGCAGGACATCGTCGGTACCTGCGAGCTACGCGAGATCGAGATCAAGGTCTAGTGACCGACGCCGAGTAGCCGATCGCGTATGCGATCGCCTATCCTCGGAGCATGGCCGATCGTCTCATTCAAATTCTCACCTTCGTTGACGTTCCTGGTGGCGGTGGTGCCGTCCCGTTACCGCACCAGATTAACATCAACGGAATACCGCAGGTGCCCGATTTCGTAGCACTCGACGTCGGAGGGTTCGCCATCGCTGTCACGACAACGACCTGCACTGTCACCAACAACAACGTGGATCCAGTCACCGTCAACGTCTGGTTGGAATTGAAGCACAGCATCCCGCGCGTGTTGGGTGCAGTCCAAACGACGGAACTTACACCACGTCCCTTCGTGGCAGCCGCTGGTGGAGGTGGGGGTGGAACATCCCCGTGGGAGCGTGATGCTGGACCTACGCCCGGGATCACATCCCTGGTTAATCCAACCGATGCAGTAGTCATCGGCGTACCGGGATTTGGAAACGCACAAGCGCTTCACGTAATCAAAGACACACAGGGCGGTAACGGTACTGAAATTGTCGAGGTTCGCGGCCTTGCCGTCCCTGGTTCGTTCAACGTCCTTGAACTCGCAGATGTGATCATGGCGTTCGCGTCGTACTTCAAGGCGGCACGTTCAACAACGTCGCGATCTACGGGTGCTTCAACAGTGTTCAACCACCCGGTGGCGGTTCGACAGTCAATGGCCTTGAACCGGCCAACATACTCATGACCAACGGGTTTCCGCTCGCCTGGATCTTCAACAAGGGTGCAGGAAGCATGACGCTGACCCACGAGAATGTGGGCTCAACGGATATCAACCGATTCCGGTTGCCGAGCGGTGTCTCAATGGTAATTCCATCGATGGGGGGTGTGCTGGTCACGCGACTGCAAATCCCAGCGCTTGCCAACGCTCTTCGCTGGGTCGTTCTTCTACGCTCGAACTAGCTCATCGCCTTCCAGCCATCGTAGCTGTGAATGGCCTGCCCGAGGAACGACGCGTTCCCACCGACGCGGAACGCATCGGAGATCACCGTGTGCTGCGCTTCCATCAGCGCCTTGGTCGTGCCGTAGTACGTCACGTACGCAGGCGCGATGTCGATCGTCTCCGAGCCGCAGTAGAGCCCGAAGTTGCGACCCTGCGCACTCGCGTAGTCGTACCAGGGCTGGAACAGTGAGATCTGGCCGGGTCCGTCCGTGCCGTTGTCAGCTGCGTGATCGCGATACGTGCCTGCGACGACGAAGTCACACACGTCCATCATGTGCTCGCCGTCCTGCGCGCTCTTGCCGTTGTAGCTGATGCTCGGACGCGTGCCGGTGTTGTCCTTGAGATAGAACGCCGCGAAGCAGCCGACTTCGAGGTTGGTCATCTGCTTCGTGGCCTTCACGAGATCACAGAACGCAGGCAGGTTCGACGACGGCGGGTAGGTACCCTCGTCGGTCCAGTACTCGACGTCGAAGCAGACACCATCGAAGCGCCCCGAGACGTCCTGACACATCGAGTTGAACGCGGCGATCGGGTTGATGATGTTCTTCATCACCCACGCCTGGTTCAAGGCCCAGTCGACGTTACCGCACAACGCATAGACCTTGCAGCCCGAGCGCTTTGCGCGGTCCACGAACTGGCGCATGAGATCACGCTTGGCGTTGGTCCAGTTCGACCCGCCAAGGTATTGCCAGATGTCGAGAAAGATCACGTTGCACCCGACGTTGGCGTCGTCGAGGAAGTTGATCAGTGCCTGTTGCTTGGTGTCATTCGCGAGCGGATCTTGCGTCGCGTTCGACGTCACCCACACGTACATTGCACGCGCCAGGTTGCTGTTAGGTGGAACGGGACGGTTGGTGAGCGGATTCACGGCCATGGTTGATCTCCTGAGTAGACGATGCAGCAGGTTACACATCGAGGAAGCTAAAGCTCACGTGTGCAAGATTTCCGACGACTGCTGCATCAGGTCGTACGTACGCAGACACGCGTGCTGGACCCGTCACAAACAGACACCCGAACGGGAACACAAGTGAGGGTTGTAAAGGTGACGGTGCTGCAGCAGCACCAGCAGCTGCCGGGCCAATGCGCATGCTTGCAGTGATCTGTTGCTCGAAGGCGTCAACGGTCAGCACGTCGATCGAACGAAGAAACGCAGTACCTTTAGCGTTCGTGAGGGCCGCGTTCAGCTCCAGTACTTGCCCGATACGGCCTGTCGCGATGTAGTGATGTCCCCAAAACGTACGACCGTCGCTTGCTGCGATCGAACCCACATAAGCGCCGCCACCGAGCCCACGCAGTGTAATTGTCCCGACATTGGTGCCGTTGTTGCCGACGGTCAGCAGGTGCATGCACTCGACGAAGCGGATGTTCGAGACACCCGTTGCAACAGCTGCCGTTCCGTTCATGATCACATCGGTCGTGAACGGTCCAGCACAGGTCCCGTCGTAGTAGACGATTCGGATCGTCCGTGCACCGGTTCCGGGTGGTGCCCCGTCATCGTTCGCACTCGACGAAATCACTTCAAGTTGCGCTGCTGCACCAGGTTCGGTGTAGACCGTCGCACGAACGACCGTGATCGATGCTGCAGCTGCCGCTGTGTACGCTGCGACGAGCCCGGCTGCGCCGCTGCTCTGCCCAGCCGCAATCAATGCGCCCTCGGAAAAACCGACAGCGTTGACGATGGGGCGATCCGTGCGACTCATGAGGCTAAGACTCCGTATAGCCGAATGCGGCCTGCCAGTCTTGGTTTACACCGATCGCGCTCTTTGCGTAGAGGATGATGCGCTGGGGACCGAACACGACGATCGTTGACGGGAACAGAATCTGTTCAGGGGTACCAGGCGGCAACGTGATGACCGGTGCGATGGTCTGTTCCGGTGTATTCGCAATTGTTGGTGTCGACGTTCGAACATGCAGCTCGCCCGACGCAATCCCTTTGATCGTGCCGTGAAGATCCGTGATGTACGCAACGCGCGCTTGACCCACGTAGTGGTGCGCCCACTGCGTGCGGTTATCGCCGGGCGCGATTGAACCGATGGTCGCGCCTGCACCTGCTGCCGCCGCCTTGAGTCCGATCGTACCAACATTGCCGAGCTGTGCGCCAACCGTCAACACGATCAACGATTCGATGAAGCAGATGTTTGCGTTCGTCGTGTCGACAGGCGTAAGGCCACTGAGCACGATGTCTTCGGTGAACGGTCCGGTCATCGTCTGGTCGAAGTACGTGAGCCGGACGGTGCGCGCTCCCGTACCGCCTGCGAAGTCGACAGGGCTTGTCGACACGAACGAGCGTTGCGCGTTCCCGGTCTGCTCGATGTACGTCGTCGCCACGATTGGCGTGAACGTAGTCCCGACCGTCGTTGTATAGCCGATCGCGCTGTAAGTGAACTGCGGCATCAGGTGCTCGCCTGGGTAAAGACCAACGTGAGGTCAAACGTACCTGATGTCGAGTTCGTCGCGAACTTGACGGTGAAGCCCTGATTCGATCGCAACGTGAACGCACGCTCCAAGAGATCTTTGCGTGACCAAAACGGTGTGAGTGCTTGCTGTGTGTGATCGACGAGCGTGCCCGCACTGTTACCGACGCCAATGCCACCACGCGGGCCCTGTTTCTGGTCCGTACTCCAGATCTTTTGCCAAAGTATGCCAGCAACTTCGCCTGCGATTGTCGCACCAGTACGTACCGTAACGTTGACGTCGAGTGCATCAGCAGTGTCATAGGAGAGCGGCGTGATCAGTGTTCCTGCTGAATGGCCAGTCATTCGATGGACCTCGAATCGTCCAACGATACCGGTATTGCTGGTAACCTGCGTGTTCTCGACCCAGATTTCGCGCAGCCGAACCACGACGACGGTACCTGTCGCGTTCAAGATCGAGATCATCGACTTGTTGTTCGCGACGCTGATCCCTGTTGCGATTGCCGACCATGTCGCGCGCTCGTCTTGCGTTTGCAGAACGTAGAGCCTGCCGGTCGTGTCCGTCAGTAATGTGCGGACCGCAGCACCGTCCGAACCTGCCACGAGCGCGGGATTACCGGCAGGTACTGCACCAGATGCTGCAGCACCTACCGCAATCTGACGACCGCTCGCGTCGACGAGTAGGAACCGTGCGTTTGCACCGTCGGATCCGACCGACAACAACCCGCGCGTCCCGACAGGGATCGCGACACCATTCGCCACGGCCATCTCGACTCCGTTGGAGTCATAGAGCATGACGTCGGGTGTCTGGTCGTTGACGGGCATCGCAGGCTCCTACCCTACGACGCCCGCCAACCTCTCACAACTACGTCAGCTCAGTGGCGATCGCCGTTGCGGTCGCGGCGTTCGTGATGCCGGTGATGATCCCGGTGTACGCCGGGAACTGCAGCTCGTAGTACGACTTGTTCGCGAGCCTGGCCGTGAACAGCGCAGTAGTCGCACCTGCACCCAGCCGAACGTAGGCGTTGGCGGCACCGTCATTCCAGATGCTGGCACCCAGTCGCGCAGCGTTCGCCGCGAGAATTGTCGCGACGACAGTGGAGAGTGCGACGCTGGTGACGGTTCCGACCGAGGGCTGCGCGATCGATGTCGTAACGGTGCCCGCGATGCGGACTACGAGACCTGCCGAACCCGCGAGCGGTGCCGTCGTTCGGACTTCGGCGCTGATCACACCATCGGTGACGAGCATCGGCCAGGCGTTACCGATGACGGCAGGTGTGCCTTGATTGGCGACGACTGTTCCATCGATCGTGAACGGATTTGCGACCGTACCGGTTTCGGTATCGGTGCTGTCGTAGAGAACCGTAGCCATCTGCTCTAAGGGCATACATCACCTCGCTGATTGACTTCCAACGTACCACACCGCCAACAGGGCGTAGTACAACCCGTTTACGTGAAGACTATCATCCGCATCGGCGACACCATGGCCCAACTTGCACCGCTCGGTGTCGCTATGCTTGCTGATGCCTACGACAAGCGTCGCAAGGATCTATCTGAAGCTACACTCATGGTTTACGAGACCCCCGGTGGTCCCGTCTACGTCATCGTGAGCCCACGGCCACCCGAGTTGCTACCGGGCGACCGTCGTGTGTGGGCCGTCTTCGCTCCCGTGGACAGTCAAGAACCGCTTGCAACGTTCTTCGAAAAGTCTGTTGCCGAACGCTGGGCGACGCGTGAGTACACCGCCGAAGCTGACTACCGAATCGAAGAAATCGATGCAACCGATCGAGTCGCGATCCGGGCGTGCGTAGCGGTCGTCGTCAAGAACGCCGACGATCAGGTACTCTACTGCCGCCACAAACGGACCAAGCAGTGGTCGATCCCCGAGGGCGATCTACAAATTGGCGAAACCGGTGAAGCTGCAGCACGACGTTGCGTGCGATCGATTTTCGATGCCGAAATCGGACCTGTGATGCTGCCGCAGCGTGTGCCGTACATCAACGTGTACCTGCCCGAGGCCGGACACTACCTCGCGCTCGTGTTGGTCGCGCAGATCGTCGACGCCGATGTCGCCTTCACGATCAAGAGTGACATCTACGATGCCTGGCAGTGGGGTTCCGCAAAGGAGCCGCCCAACCCGCAATTCGTGACGGTTCGTGCGATTCGACAGGTGCTCGAAGTGACCGAGCCGCCACCGCCAGTAGCTGCTGTAGCGAAGTCATCGACCAAGCTACACAAGTCGAAGACGAGCCGGAAGCGTTAGGGCTTCTTGGCTGCCGTTTCCGCCGCCGCAGCTTCAGCTTCGATGCGCGCTTTCGCTTCTGCCTGCACGATCTTGGAATCCTCGTCGCAGATCACCTGCAGTGCTTCGGGGGAACCGGCAACGCTGGCCGCGCCGCCAGGACCGGTCTTGCAGTGCACCAACGTACCTTCGGCGTGCGGTGCGATTTCCAAGAGATCACCAGCCTTGAGTGCGATGATCTTCGCAGCGATCTGATCCTTGCTGAGCTTACGAATGAGAGCTTGGGCGGGCATATCCCTATCCTACCGTGTTACGTCAGCTCCGTCACTTGCACAGCGCCTACGCCAGCAGCACGAATTGCTGTGATCGGACCCGTGAATGCCGGGAATGGCAATTCGAAGTAGCTGTTGGGGTAGAGCTTCGCGGTGAATAGCCCAACCGCCGCACCGAGCCCCAGTTTGAGATACAGCGGCGTGGGCCCAGTATTCCAAATCATCCCACCCAGGCGTGCCGGATTTGCAAGTAGCAGCGTCGTCGAGACAACACCTACGCCAACTGACGTGACCGTTGCGATCGTTGGACCCAGTACTGTAACGACAACCGGAACGCCGCCGCCGCCCTTGATCAGAACGACCATCGCCCAGTCGTCTGGTGCTGCAGGCGTGTCGTTACGAATCGTGGGCGATGTAACGAGTGCCCGAGCCGGGTCCATGGGCTCAGCCTATCATGTGCCTACGTCCGCTCAGCGCGAACCGTAGTTGTCAACGGTGCTGATCGAAATCACGACGGACCCTGTCGGGTTCGCATTCGAGAAGTTGCCCTTGGCGTAGAGCACCTGCTTCGGGTTCATGTGGATCTCTTGCTGCTGCCCCGACGGTACAACAAGCGTGTCACCCGCAGGCACCGTCGACATACCCGGTCCAACTGTCCGCTGCGGAAGGTTCAGCTCGTTCGCTGAGAACGAAAACGCAGCGAGCGCACCCGGTGGCGCTACGACACGCACGACGGCTTCCATCGAGGCGTTGCCTGCGGTCGCGATCCGGATCGCTGGGTTGTCGGCGTCGGCGAGCCACGGCAGCCGGTACGTGCGCATCGTCGACTGGTTGTATGGAACGCGGTTGTGGTTCACGAGCGAGCCGATACCGTTCTCGATGCGGCCGAGCATCGACAGCATCGCGCCGTCACTTTGCGGCGCTTCAGCGCGTGTCACCGTCGCCTGCCCACCACCCGAGTTGATCAAGTACACCTGCGGCGCTTGCTGTTGCGGTAGGTAACGCGGATCGACAGCGCCAAGCACCGACGATTCACCGTTGTCCTTGCGACGTACGAGCAGGTACACGACGACGCCCGCGACGCCAATCACCGCAATGATCCCAAGCCCGATCGCGAGCGGCATCCACGCCGAGCCGCGCTCGCGGATGATCTCGCGCACGGCAGGCTCAGCCAGCTCACGTTCTTGCCGTCCGAGCGCACGCACGGGACGATCCTCAAACTCGGCGTCTTCGACATCAGCGTTCCGGCGGCGAGCGAGTGCACGCGCCTCGGCATGTTCTGCACGTGCCGCCAGCTCGCGCATCCGGGCGATCCATACGCGATCCCGCGCTTCCAAGCGAGGTGTTCGCCGACCCTGAATGCGTGCCACGAGGCCAAGATACTAAGCCCGCCGCGCAGGTACAAGCCAGGTCAGCTACGCAGCCACGGCAACGACAACGTCGCGGTCGTCTTCTGCAACCGCCCCCGCACCCGCCGAACGCGCGGCGCGCGGGGCCCACTGGCTTGCGTGACGGCGAGTGCGACGTGATCGCCTGCGTGAATCGCACCGCGATACCTGCGTGGCAATCCGAACATCACGCTCGTCGGATGTGGCCGCACAGCGACGCGAAAGCTCACGCCGTCGAACTTCACGTCGAGCCAACGTCCAGCCCATCCGACGTGCACAAGCCCGCGTACGATCGCTGCTGGGACTGCCACACGCAGCCCGCCATCGCCTTCGGCCCGTGCAACAGCGGTGAAGTAGAACAGCCCATCGACGGGCAGGGTTGTCTTGACGATTCGTGTGGTCACGTTCAGCGGGTTACAGCTCTTCGTATGTGAAAGCTACCGAACCGTCTTGCGGGATTCCAGTGGTTAGGTGAGGGTTGCCGTACACCAGTCGCAGCAGCGATCGACTTTCGACCTCCGAGGAGAATCACCCCATGGGCCGTCTGCCACTCCAGTTCGCGGGCAAGGACATCACGTTCCGCATTCCGTACAACATCGCCGCCGAGCTGGACGTCGGTCCGAACCAGTCGGGTGTCGTGTTCCCGGAAGCGTCGTTCCTGCACAACGTCGACAAGCCGTTCGAAGTTCACCGCATGAAGGTGGGCCTGACGGGCAAGGGCACGCCCGAAACGTTCACGTCGCCGACGATCCTGGAGCCGCAGCCGACGACGCTCCAGAAGCGCGTGCGCATTCGCATCCTCGACTTCTCGAAGAACGAGAACCTGACCAAAAGCGCGACGCTCGTCAGCCAGCTGCTGCAGCAGAACACGCAAGCGTGGGACCTCGAAGAGCCCTACACGATCGTGCGCAGTGAAGGCTTCCAGGTCCAGATCGACACGGCTGACTACCCCGCCGTCGTCATCCTCGACGCCACCATTCAACCCGAACGCGTCGAGGTTCAACTCATTCGCGTCGAGGTGAACTTCCAGGGCTACCTCGACATCATCGGTCCCCCGAGCGAAGTCCGCTAACGCGGTAATCGACGACGATGCCAGCGATGCAGAACACGAACTTCGAGACGCTCACGGTTCAACCGATCGGCGCTCCTACGCCGACGACCATCGTGAAGTCCGCGAAAGCGCCGATCCGCGTTCTCGTCAACAACGTCGGGCCGGTGGTGATCTTCGTTGCTGCAACGGTCACGGACCTCGTCCCGCAACCGTCAACGGCAACCTTTCGTCTGTTTCCGGGCCAGTCACAGTCGTTTGTGGCGGCTCCGAAGCAAGGTCTCTACTGCATCGGCGCGGCAGTAGGTGGGCTGCTGTCTATCAGCACCTCTGAAGCGCTACCGCTCGCATAACGAAAGGCCGAATCGTGAAGAACAACGAAACGTGGGACGATCGCTTCGACCTGATGAACAAGGCGTACCTTCGGTACGGTGTCATCATCGTCGACGCTGCGCCCTTCAACATCGGCGTCGATAGCGCAGACGCCGTCATTCTGGTCAGCACGCCCGGCGGTGCACTCAACTTGCCGCTCGCTGCCAGCAAGCCTCATGCGGCCTACTATATCAAGAAGGTCGCGGCCGGTGCAGACGCGGAAATCTTCCGTGCAGGTGCCGATCTCATCGACGGTGCGACGATGATCGCGTTGCCGCTGCAGTACGACGCCGTTCTTCTCGTCTCGGACGGCCTCACGAACTGGTACGTGCTGTCGAAGTCCAGCGCCGCTGTCCTGCCCGTTACCTAACGGCTACAGACAGCGACCGTACTCGCCGTGCTGGTACAGCATGCACGTCGGTGTCGTGGTCGGGCACGTCGCGCTGCTCGTGCAGATCGCCTTGCACTTGCCGTTGCCGCCACCGCCACCCTCGCACACGAGCCCGGTGGCGCAGTTGGGATGGATCGTGCACGACCCTCCCACAGGAAGCCCGCCTGCAACTGCACAGGCACCCTTCGGGTCGAAGTTCATCAGCGAACCACCGCTCGGGTAGCAGCCTTGCCCCGTGGCGCATCCGGTCTGCGTGGCGACCGCGCACATGCCCGGCGTACCGAGTGGACCGTCGATCAACGGCGTCGCGTCAACACCTGCATCCGTCGAGGCATCAGCGCCTGAACCGTCGCTCGGAGTCCCGTCGGGTGCATCCACTGTTGAATCGGGTGCATCGGGATCCACCGAAGTCGGGTCCCCCGTGCACGCCACCAGGAAAGAAAACAAGACCAAGTTCCGCATACTTGCTCCGATCATCGACGATGTAGACGCCGTCGGCAATGCGGAAATTCAATCAAGTCGCGAGCAAGTTCACATACCTAGTCGAACGCGTCGATCGTCACCTGGGTGAAACTCGTGACGAACAAGCTGCTCGCGCGGATGATCATGTACGTCAGGCCCGGGTTATCGAACTTGACGATCGCCTGGGTGCCGCCCGTCAAAAGCGTCGAGGCTGTGAGCGCGACCTCTTCGGTTGAGAGGTTGACGAACTCCGCGTTGCCGTCGTTGGTGGACGCCGCCTGCGATTGCACCACTGCAGTGATCCGGAACGTCACGTCACTGGCAAGTGCATCGATCAGCACCTGTACGTGTCGGCGTCCGATGATCGGCACGACGCGCATGATCTCGCTCGTCGCTGGAGGACGGCACAGCCACGTATCGCGGAACGGCGCACGCTTCTGCGGCGGCAACGCCGCTGCGCCGTTCAAGTACAACATCAGGCGCAGTTCTGGGTTGAGCCACGGTGCAGGCGCACCTCCGTTGACGTCGATCAGGTAGCTATCCTGGATCGCCGTTCCGAACGGATCGCCGAACAGCCCGCCACCGACGAGCGGAAAGTAGACGTCGTTGAACCATCCAGCAGGGTGTGCGCGAATGATGATAGGTCCCGGCTGCTGTCCGATCAGCGACGCACCGACGGCAAGCACTTGTTCGGATTCGAGGATGCCGCCCTTGTTGATGAAGCCCTGCTCGATCGTGCACGGCATGAGCGGGCTGATGAATGGGTCGGCGAGCAACGTCGACGGCGTCTGCGGCAAGCCCGCGTAGTGAACGATGCAGCGATCGATGTTGCTACGCGGCGCGATCGCGATCGCGGAGAGGCTCGGGATCGGCGGCAGTAGAAAGTCGCCGGTTCCCGCAAGCGGAACGATCGGAATCGCTTGTGCGCGGCCCGGTAGGTTGGGCAGCGACTTGACCGGTGGGTACTGAATCGATCCGTTGTTCGGATCCTGCTTCTGACCTCGGTTGCCCCAGTTGGTCAGGATCACCTCGTAGATGTTGTCAGCGAGCTGCTTCGCGTCCGCGAACGTACGAGGATTGATCTGCGCCATAGGATTGGTCCGACTGTACGAGCCCTCTCGGGAAGGGTCAAACAGTCGCTGGTGGGATCACCACGTTGGCGTACCCGATCGCTTGCGCGATCGCCCGTTTGTTCTGCTAGGATGGGTTCCATGTTCGGTCGCCGCGTCCCCAAGGCTCCTGTTCGTCAGGCTCCACAGTCCAGTACAGGCAAGAACTGCTGCGTTCGCACGATGCCCAACGCGCAACCCGCGCAACGGCCCGTGCAGCGTCCGGTTCAACGTCCGAACCCGTTCGTCAAGCGCTAGTCGCACAACCTAGGAGAGCAGCATGTTCGGCAACTCGTTCGATACCCTCGGTGCACGCAAGCGCGGTCGTAAGCGTTCACGCAAGGCTTCCGCCTGTCGTAAGGGCATCGTCCGCTTCAAGACGAAGCGCGGCAAGGTCGTCTCGTTCCCCGGCAAGACCGGTGCAGGCTGTGCGCCGCGCAAGAAGCCGTCGACGCGCCACCTCGCGCCGTACAAGCGCAAGCTCGCCGCCGCCGCACGTGCCTGCAAGGGCAAGAGCGCCAAGGCGTTCCGCAGCTGCGTCCGCGCGAAGATGTAAGGCGACCACGTAGTAACAACTCGTGGACCTACTTCAGACCATCATCGAGCGTTGGGGATTTCCCGTAGCCTTCGCAGTGTGGCTCATGATGAGCGTCACGCGAGAGCTGCGGGAAATTCGTCTGTTGATCCAAAAGATCACCGTCGTCAATGCGGTGATCTTGAAGACACTCGACGTTCCCAAGGCCGTGGCGCTCGCGTCCGGCACAACCAGTGAAGGGGGCTGACCTATGTGGTCATCTATCACGTCCGTCGCTATCTTCATCGTGCTTGTGGTCGTGCTCGGACTGTGGCAACGGCGCACACGGCGCACGATCAAGGCTGCCAGTGTCACGGTCGATCAGCAGATTCACGCCGCCGCTGAAGTCGCACAGCGGCGGCACGTCCAGCGGTTCGGCCGAGCGAGCACAGACCTCACACAGACCCTGAACGGGGCCGGTCCCGTTCACCTCAAGTCGTGACTCACACACGTGCTGTACCCCGCTGTACCCATCGTGGCGCTTGTCGCCGCGCTCGCCTGGCTTCCCGTGCTGCTGCGGTTCGTCCGCTCGTGGCGCGCACGAGGTAACCCGATCAGCCTCGCGATCTGCGTACTCGTGCTGATGGCGCTCTACGTACCGCCATACCTCACGACCACGCTGCCGCAGTCATGGCCGGTCGTAACGGTCGTCGCGATCGATAGCATCGTCTGCGTGACGTTCTACGCGACGATCTACTACGCGTCGCGAAAGTTCCCCGATACGCGAACGCGTGGCCCGAGTACGCCCCCGAACGCGAACTAGCGACCGGGCGCGAGGATGTAGACGCCGGGCGGGACGCCGGGCGT
>Ga0163155_10000093_pt1 | contig 91703 bp, 92 predicted proteins | sample OliLakLV19SP4G1_FD_148611 | JGI IMG/M metagenome (GOLD analysis project Ga0163155, IMG submission 148611) | Freshwater microbial mat bacterial communities from Lake Vanda, McMurdo Dry Valleys, Antarctica - Oligotrophic Lake LV.19.SP4.G1 | ecosystem: Environmental > Aquatic > Freshwater > Lake >... | reverse complement strand
AGAAAAAGAATTGATAAAGACTGACACGTTAACGTTGAAACTCATGATCACTATGGGAATGAATAAAATAATTTGCAGCAATATGCGCATCAATTTTATTACCGGCTCGGTTAACAATGTGAGTTTCTATATTAAGCCAGATGCCCAATTGATTCCCATCCACGAACTGAAAAAGGAAGATCGAACCCTGAAAGGTTTTGCTTGGCGCAGAAAGGAAAAGCCGACCAAAAGCCAAGTGGAGAGAAAAAAACCGACTTAACGATTTCTTAATGGTCTAAATTGTATCCAAAGCCGACAATTTTTTAAATTGCAAAAAAGTATCAACTATTTTTCTTACATTTCAATTGACTTACTACGGCCAGAATGAAGCAGGTGTCCGCTATTTTTTTTGTTTTGCTCTGCGGTTGGCAAAGTTGGGCGCAACGATTCGAGGTGTTGGCCGATGGAGAAGCTTATCAAACCTCGTTGAATCAACTTGTGCGGATTCCGATCCGAATCAAAAATAGGTCTGACAAACCCCAGTTTTTTGTCGTTCGCAAGGCGAAAGGGGAGCTGACCGATACCCAAAAAGGATATTTTTGCATCAGTAATAATTGTTTAGACGCCTCTATTGTTGAGTTTAGCAAAAGGATAGGGCCTGGCGAAACGTTGCAGGATTTGTTTTACAATTTGGAAAGTGGCATGCAGCCCATGGCTACTATCTTGAAATTTGAATCTTTCCCGAAAGGAAGCCCGCACGAAAGCGTTGAGTACTCCATCAACTTATCGGTGGAGGAAAAAGCAAGGAAGTCTTTTATCTACCAGTCGAGGGAAATTACCATTCAGGATGTTTACCCCAATCCTGTACAAGAAAACGCTTATATCGACTATAACCTGCATACTGAATCTGTAAAAGCAAAAATTACGGTTCACAATATCTTGGGAAAACTAATGGGAGAGTATGATTTGCCGATTTCAGAAGACCGGGTAAAAATTCAGGCAGAGGACCTCACCCCGGGCGTGTATTTTTACACCGTTTATCTTAATAATAACGGCATTCTGACCCGCAAATTGATTGTCAGGAGATAATTGCCGCTTCTCCACGTTTTGAATTATCCTACGCAAAATTGAAAATTTGGAAGGGTGTCGTATATTTGTATGCTATTTTTAATCGCAATCTTTGATTTCTCGCATTTTTAATACTCTTAAAGCCTTTGTGCCGACTTCTGCGCCCGCAGCGATCGCATTAATAATGCTTTTAAGCGCCTCATGTAGCAAGTTTCGCAAGATCGAGAAAAGCGATGACTGGAAACTGAAGTACCAGGCCGGCTTAAAATACTACGAGAAGAAGGACTACTACCGAACGGCTATTTTGTTTGAGCAAATTTTGCCGATTGTAAGAGGCCTGCCCGAGGGGGAAAAAGTGGAGTTTTACTTGGCTTATTGTCAATACTATGAGCGGACTTACTTGTTAGCTTCCAATCAGTTCAAGACGTTTTTTGAAAACTATGGCAGAAGTCAACTGGCCGAAGAGGCTTACTACATGTATGCCTATTCATTGTATGTGGGTTCCCCTGCCGATAATTTGGATCAGAAAAGTAGTATTGAGGCGATGGGTGCGATGCAGACGTATGTGAATCAATTTCCGGACAGCAAATTTGCTGATAAGGCCAACGAAGTAATTGCAGCCTCGCAACGCAAGTTGGAAAAGAAGGCTTTTGAAAATGCGCGGCAGTACCTGAAACTTAAATATTATCAGGCGGCCGTGGTTTCATTTGAGAATTTTAGAAAGAGCTTCCCCGACTCACAATACTTGGAAGAACTTGTTTTCCTAAAGATAGAGGCGCAGTTTAAGCTGGCTCAACAAAGCATTTTCGCAAAGCAAAAAGACAGATTTATTGCCACCGTAGATTATTACCAAGAACTCGTAGACAATTATCCGCAAAGTGGATATATCAAACAGGCCGAACGCTATTACAGCCAGAGCCTAGATCAACTCAATAAATTAAAAACTAAAAAATCCTAATACAACATGGCCACACAACCATCCATTATCACACGTGATGTAGATAAAATTTACAATCCAACAGGAAACCTTTACGAATCAGTAGTCGTGATTTCAAAGAGATCCCGCCAAATTGCTGTCAACATTAAAGAAGAATTGAACAATAAATTGGCCGACTTTGCTACTACCGTAGACAATTTGGAAGAGGTGTTTGAAAACCGCGAGCAAATTGAAATATCTAAATTCTATGAGCGCATGCCCAAGCCAACTTCGATCGCCATTGAAGAATTTTTGGAAGGGAAGCTTCGTCACAGAATGCGTGAAACCGGAGTAGAGGAAGAGAAAGCTGTCTAACGACCATGCTTAGCGGCAAGAAAATTATTGTCGGGGTAAGTGGCAGTATTGCTGCTTACAAGTCGGCAGTTCTAGTCCGCTTGTTAGTGAAGGCAGGCGCAGAAGTAAAAGTGGTCATGACCTCGTCCGCGAAAGACTTCATCACTCCGCTTACGCTGTCAACCCTTTCTAAGAACCCAGCGCTCTCCGAGTTCAAAAAGGATGAAGAAGGACAATGGAACAACCATGTTGAACTCGGCCTGTGGGCGGATGCAGTGCTAATTGCACCGGCCAGTGCCAACACCTTGGCCAAGATGGCGAATGGCCAATGTGACAATTTGCTCATCGCTGTTTATCTCTCAGCGAGGTGCCCCGTTTTTTTTGCACCTGCGATGGACTTGGATATGCTGCAACATCCATCCACTAAAAACAACCTTGGAAAATTAGCTACTTTTGGCAATCTTCTGATAGAGCCTGCCTATGGAGAGTTGGCCAGCGGCTTGGTGGGCAGCGGTCGCATGGCAGAGCCCGAAGAGCTTGTGGAACATTTGAACCACTATTTTTTGACCCAAAAAAAACTAGTTGGTAGAAAGGCCTTAGTCACGGCTGGCCCAACCCACGAATTGCTCGACCCGGTTCGATTCATCGGAAACAACTCCAGCGGAAAGATGGGCTTTGCAATCGCGCGAGAGCTGGCCGCGCAAGGAGCCGAAGTAGAACTTGTTTCGGGGCCTACCAGTTTGACAATTGATCATGCGGGGATTAAATTGACCCGCGTAGTTTCTGCCGAAGAAATGTATGAGGCCTGTGAGTCAAAATTCGGAGATGTCGACATCACCGTGCTTTCAGCAGCCGTGGCAGATTATAAACCCATTCGCAAGGCCGATCAAAAAATAAAGAAAGGAGATGACCAGATGGTCGTTGAGCTGACGAAAACTAAAGACATCGCTGCTGAATTGGGCAAGAAAAAGAAAAATGGCCAGCTCATCGTGGGGTTTGCGTTGGAAACGGAAAATGAAACGGCTAACGCCCAAAAGAAAATTGTTTCGAAGAACTTTGACTTGATTGTACTCAATTCACTGAACGATCAAGGGGCTGGTTTTGGCTACGATACCAACAAGATTGCGATTTTAAACAAAAACGGCACCGCACAAGAATTTATTTTGAAATCAAAGAAAGAAGTTGCCAAAGACATCGTTAGAGCTATAGTAAATGAATTGGATAAGTAAAATGATTTGCGATCGGTGGCTTGCGGCTGCCAGCCTCGGGATGCTTGTTTTCCCATTTTTATTCTTTTCCCCCGCAACCCACGCCCAAGAACTCAACTGCAAAGTTACTATCAATGCCGATCAAATTCAGACCTCGGACCGGGCGGTGTTCAAGGATATGGAGAGGGCAATTACCACGTTCATGAATACCCGAAAATGGACAAGTGATTCGTACAAAAATCAGGAAAGGATCAATTGTGGTATTTTTCTAAATATCAGTAAAATGCCTTCGATCGGAAATTTTTCGGCCAGTGCTCAAATAACGATTGCGAGGCCCGTCTACAATTCCAATTACGAAACGGTTCTCCTGAACTTTGCAGATCGCGATTGGGAATTCGAATACCTCGAATCACAGCCATTGGAATACAACGACAATTCCTTTATCAACAATCTGACTTCCATGCTTGCGTATTATGCCTATATCATTTTAGCGTTGGATTACGATTCGTTTGGGGAGTTGGGTGGCAGTTCCTTTGTGCAAAGAGCGTTGATTACGGTTACCAATGCACAATCTTCAAATCGCCCCGGGTGGGCTACGTTGGGCAGTAGCCGGAGTCGCTACTCGTTGGTCGAAAATTTAAACAACCCGCAAATGGTGGACTTGCGAAAAAACACCTACGTCTACCACCGATTGTCCTTGGACACGTTTGATAAAAATCCCGATCAAAGCAGGGAGAAGATTTTGGAAGTGTTAAAAAATATAAAACGCATTTGGATAATCTATCCTAGCTCGATTGCGATAATTTCTTTCTTTGACACCAAATCAGCTGAGTTGTCAAAAATATTCTCAGAAGGAAACTTGAATGTGCGCAGAGAGGCCTACGACATTCTCACCACAGTAGATCCCAAGCGGGACGTATACAAAGCCATTATCGGCAACTAGTTGATAGCATTTTATTTCCTTTCTATTTAAGCGCTGCTTTTGGCCTACAAATAGTATTTTTGTTTTCCTATGCTCGTTGGCCTCACCATTAAAAATTACGCATTGATCCGCGAGTTGGAGATTCGTCCTTCTGCGCACCTGAATGTAGTAACGGGAGAAACAGGTGCCGGAAAATCCATCATGCTCGGGGCAATTGGCCTGTTGTTGGGCAACCGTGCCGATGCCAAAGCACTCTGGGACGAAAACGAAAAATGTTTGGTGGAGGGAGTCTTTGATATTTCAGCCTATCAACTTGAGTCACTTTTTGAGGCGGCCGATTTGGATTACGATCATCAAACCGTGATTCGAAGGGAAATCAACCCAGGTGGAAAGAGCCGCGCGTTCATCAATGACACGCCCGTGACGTTGGATGTGATGCGAAAAATAGGCAACCGACTGATGATCATTCATTCGCAGCATGAAACACTCGAACTGGGGAACAAAAATTTTCAATTGGGGCTGATCGATGCCTACGCACTCAACGTAAACCAATGGCACGGGTATCAATCGGCTTGGCGCGAATTTTCGAACGCCAAATCAGATTACGAAAAATTATTTACAGAATCAAATCAACTGAAAGAAGAATCGGACTTCATCCAATTTCAATTGGAAGAACTTACAAAGGCTGATTTGCAAGACGGAGAACAAGAGAAATTGGAAAGCGAGTTGAAAGTGTTGGAGCACGCGGAAGAAATAAAAGTTCAGTTGACGGGAATTCTATCGCAACTGGATAAATCGGAATTTTCAATCCGTAATTCCCTAATTTCCGTACGGAGTTTGCTCCACTCAATTTCTTCCTATTCCCCGGAATATTCAAAACTATATGATCGCTTTGAGAGCGTGCGGTTAGAACTGGATGATTTGACCAGCGAGATCGATCGAGAAGAAGAGCATGTGGAGGTTGATCCGCATCGCGCCCAAGAAACCAAGGACCGGCTTAGCGCAATTTATCAGTTGCTGCAAAAACATCGGGTGCAAACGGTTGGCCAATTGATTGCTTTGCAGAAATCTTTACAGGAGAAATTTGATAAGATCATTCATTTCGATGATGCCCTCCGATTAGCGAAAGCCAATAGGGAGCAAGCGGAAACGGTGATGGTGGGCAAGGCAAGTGAATTGAGCAAGTCCAGGCAAAAAGTTTTTACCTCGCTTTGCAAACAGTTGACTCAACTGTTGAAGGAGTTAGGTATTCCTGATGCGCAGTTGAAAGTAGATCATGCAGTCGTTTTGCCAAACGCCTCTGGAAGCGATAGTATTGAAATTCTATTTAGCGCCAACAAGGGAATTTCGCCAAGGCCGTTGGTACAGGTTGCTTCGGGCGGGGAGTTTTCTCGGCTCATGTTCAGCATTCAATACGTAATGGCAGAAAAAACTGCACTGCCAACATTGATCTTGGACGAGATCGACAGTGGCGTGTCGGGCGAGATTGCTATTCAATTGGGAAAGATGATGAAGGAAATGGCGAAACGTCATCAATTGATAGCCATTACTCACCTACCGCAAATTGCCGCCAAAGGTGATTCCCATTATTTTGTTTATAAGGATAACAAAGCCCCTAAGACGATCAGCCTTATCCGTGAACTTAACCAAGGCGAACGCGTAGAAGAAATTGCAAAAATGATTGCAGGTGACAACCCCTCGGCATTGGCCTTGGAAAACGCCCGCGAATTAATGGCTCACTAGTTGGTAGGCTGCTTTTACATAAGCCACTTGAATTTGTTCTGAATAATTTCCTATTTTGTTATTTGATTGAGTCGGAAAACCAATCGGTATTAACTAGAGCTTGCCATTAACAACTTTTTCTTTTGTTCTATGAACATTTTCGTAGCTCGTTTAAATTTCAAAACTAGACGCGAAGACTTGCAAGCAGCCTTTGCCAAGTTCGGACAAGTAGCTTCCGCCAAAATTGCTAATGATCGCGACATCGGTCGCTCGAAAGATTTTGGCTTTGTGGAAAAGGCCCATGACGAAGACGCTAAAAAGACACTTGCTGCATTTAATGAAACCAAACTGGATGGCCGTGCAATTATCGCAAAGCCCGCTAGCCCAAAGGCCCCGGCCGATGCCGATGGTGGGCAGCGGTAATTTAAAAATCATATCAATTAGTAAGTGAAAATCATTTTCGCTTTTTTTTATTTTTGTTATCTACCAACGAATGGTGCACGAAAGCCTCAAATTTAATGTCACCGCGAGCCCCAACTGCTCGCACGGACGAAGACTTAATGCGTAAGTCGAATGACTAAACTACCTATCATGCAAGAGGACAGCAGCACAGTTAAACAAATTGGTTTCATCGCAGGCCCTCTGAGCTTTTTCATTTTACTGTTTTCCGTAGACTCTTCTTTTATTTCGCCACAGGCCGGGAAAGTATTTGCGGTAGCTGCTTGGATTATTATTTGGTGGATGACCGAGGCCGTACCCATTGCTATTACCGCATTGCTGCCGCTGGTTCTCTTTCCGTTTTTGGGCGTGATGAAAATGAGCGAATCGGCTGCGCCTTATGCGAACCCGATTATTTTTCTTTTCATGGGCGGATTTATGTTGGCGCTGGCGCTGGAGAAACATCGCTTGCACGAACGGATTGCATTGAGCCTGATTAAGATCACGGGCACTTCCGGCAACGGAATAATTGCAGGTTTTATGATGGCAACTGCCTTTCTTAGTATGTGGATAAGCAACACAGCAACAGCTATGATGATGTTGCCCATTGCTGTTTCCGTAATCAATTTGCTAAAAAGCGACCCTTCTCATTCCTATGAACGCTTGCCCAAGGGAGAGCGGAACTTTGCAATAGGGCTTATGTTGATGGTGGGCTATGCCGCTAGTATTGGCGGGATCGCCACCATTATTGGCACACCACCCAATGTTGTTCTTGCAGGCTTGCTCGATCAGTTCTATCATCAAAAATTGGATTTTGGAAAATGGATGCTGATTGGCGTACCGTTAATGGTACTGGTTCTTTTTTCAGCTTATGTGATTATTACAAAAATTCTTTTTCCCAACAGAATAAAAAATGTTCAGGGGTCGGATGAGCTGATCAAGATAAAATTAATGGAGCTGGGGTCTATCCGCAAAGAAGAGAAATTAGTGATGGTCGTTTTCGGCATCACGTGTCTGCTTTGGATTTTTCAACAGCCTATTAATCTATTGCTGGGGAAAGACATGCTCAACGACACCAACGTGGCCATGGCTGGTGGCGTGTTGATGTTCGTTGTTCCGGTTGATATTCGGAAAATGACATTTCTGTTGCATTGGAGTGATACCGAAAAAATGGCATGGGGGATTTTAATACTTTTTGGGGGCGGACTTTGTTTGGCGCAAGGTCTTTCAAATGCTGGAATCATTCAGGCGGTAGGAGCGAAGATTGCTACGCACAGCCCTTCTACGCAATGGCTGTTGGTAGGACTGATTACCGCTTCGGTCTTCATCACTGAGTTGATGAGCAACGTGGCGCTGGTTCAGATTTTTATCCCGGTGGTGTTTGGTATTGCTGCTAACTTAGGCGTGAACCCAATTCTGCTGGCTATGCCCGTGACCATTGGCGCGAGCATGGCTTTTATGTCTCCGGTAGCCACCCCACCGAATGCCATCATATTCTCCAGTGGGCACATGAAAGTAAAGCACATGATGAAGGCGGGAATCCTGTTAAATATTGTATCGATTATTTTGATTTATCTGGCTTCGGTTACACTTATTGAGTGGGTGTATGGAAGTTAATGTTTATCGTGAAAGGTAAATTAGACTTTTCTTCTGAGCATTAATTTAAGCTTTTTTCATACTGGGAATCAAATTTCTGATGCCTAAAAATTTAAGGGCATCTTTAAAAACTCCGCTAACCCTTCTCTTTTGGAGAAGGGAAAGGGTTGAGGTGAAGAAAACAAAGGTTTTTAGAGATGACCTTTAAGAAATCAAAGCCTGGCTCTTTTATGATATTGAGTTATTGAGAAATTTTAGGTGAGATCCATCCGCGTTAACCAAACAAATAGCAGACCCCGTAATATCATAATTGTATTTCAATATTACGGGGACTTATTTTAGAGGGCGGGTAGGTGCTTCTTTAAAAAGTCAGACAAAGAACATACTTTTACCCCTTGCCCGTTAACATAATTCTCTGAAGAAGGCGTAATCACAAAACCCGCTTTGCATTTTAAGTCTTGCAGGCTATTATAAAAACCTTTAGAAAGTACTGGGGCATTGCTGAACTTTATTTCAATGCAAGCCACTACTTTGTTTCCCTTTTCGATGACTACATCTGTTTCGGCACCATCGTGTGTGCGGTAGTAGTAGAGCCTGAGGTAATCGGGCTTGCTGTTGTAGATTTGTTCTACCACATATCCTTCCCACGAGTTGCCCACAATCACATTGGATTTTAGATCTTCTACATCATCGAAATGACAAAGCCGATGAAGCACACCGGAATCTCTCAAATACAACTTGGGTGACTTGACCAATCTTTTCTTTGAGTTGTGTGAATACGCTGGCAACCGATGGATGATAAATGCACCTTCCAAAAAATCAAAATACCTCGCGGCTGTTGGCCCCGTTATGCCCAATGCCCTACCGAAATTTTCGGCTTGCAAAATATTGCCGTGATAATGCGCAATCATCGTCCACATCTTTTGCATGGTCACTTTTGAAAAATTGATATTGTAGATCAAGTTGAGGTCTCTTTCTAAATATGACTTGATAAAAAAGTCAAGCCATTGTCTAGAACTCACATTTTGCCGCGCTAAGTAGGAAGAGGGAAACCCTCCTCGAAACCAGTGCTTTTCCATCGATAGTTTAGTACTCGTTTCCAACAAGGCAAAAGGCGACAACTCCACATAACCAATTCTTCCTGCCAATGATTCGGAAACTCCTTTGATCAATTCGGGCGAAGCAGATCCGGTCAAGATGAACCGACCGGCCACGCGCTTATCATAAATCAACGGGCGCAACGCTTGAAAGAATGATGGCATGAATTGCACTTCGTCAATGATCACGCACTTATCGGTGTGTTGTGCCAGATACGAGTCGGCATCTTGCAATTTCAACCGATCAGCATCCCGCTCTAAATCTAAATAGAGCACCGGTTTTTTCACCGTAGAGGCGAGCCGTTTTACCAACGTGGTTTTACCCACTTGCCTTGGGCCCAACACGCATACCGCAGGAAAGTGCTTGATCAGTTGCATCAATTGCTTTTCTACCTTTCTTTTTATCATGCCGCAAAGCTAAATAAATAACCCCGTAATATCAAAATGCCATTTTGATATTACGGGGTTGTAAAATAAAGAAGGCAGATTTAAGGGACAAACATTTTGTTCTGCGCCAAGCAGCCACTCAACTGCTTATATGTTTTTTTGATTGAATCGATTGAATGATCGCCATTCAACGACTTAATAATTCGATCAGAAAGAGTGCCTTCTTTTAAAATGATATTCAACTCGGGCTTCCACTTTTCCAATGCCGAGTTACCCGAGGCGAGGTGGTCAATGATTTTTTGCCATACTTCTTTGGCCGAACACGGGGCGGATATGTGAAAGGCACGCAAATATTCAGCGGAGTCGATGTGAGTTTGTTGTCCTTCCACAATGCACTTGTCATAGATATGGACGAGTCCTTCTGTTCTGTATTTCATTTGCTCTTCTAGGTCAATAAATTTTCCGTTGACCAATCCCTTCAATGTTTCAATCACCAGTTCTATGATTGCCATATCAGCCGAAGGGCATTCTTGCACATCCATCACACGGATTTCAATCGAACCACGATCGAATCGTGGAATCGCTCCGCGCGAGTTGACCCAAATGGGATTCAGGATTTTGTTAGTATCGTGCACGCTGATGTCGGACTTAATTTTTTCGTATATCTGATTGAGGTAATTGCGCTTTGAGAAAATTGCTTCGGGGATTACTTTGCCAGTGATGGATGGAATTTTTGCTTGATTGGTTTTGTAAAACGTCAACCGTGTGTCAAGTATGCCTGTCAGTTTTCCATCTAAGATGGGGGAGCTGGCGCACAGGGCAGGAAGTATTGGCAATATTAACCGTATTGCAGCATGCAGTTTGGCAAACTCTTCATCATCATAAAACGGTAGGTTCAAGTGTGTGCTTTGCAAGTTTGACCAGCCATGACCTTTTGAATCAAAAATTTTATCGTACAGCTCGTACACTTCATTGCTGTCGTGTGGCCAAAGTTTCGTGTCGGTCAGTGGATTCATAAATGGATGTGCAGCCGTAGGCATGAGCATCGCATTGTATTTGTCTAGTATAGCATTAATGCGTCTGATGTCATCGGCAAAACCATTTTCAAGCGCATTGAAGTTTAACTCGGGCTTGGTTGATTTTAACTCGATCACATGCAGTACCAATTCGTTTGACCAGGTAACGATTCCGTTTTCAAATTCACTTCCGTATTGGCCTAGTTCATGTTTCAACACCTCGTCCGTTACCGGTTTCACGGCCAACGTATCTTTGTCTACCAACATGTACTCCAGTTCGATCCCGTATCCTTGAAAGATATGAATGCGCGAAGGTGTGTTCATTTGTCGGCTTTTATTTTGTTTAAGAAAACTTCCATTATGGTATCATACAATTTATCCTTCAATATTTTATCCTCAATGCCTGCATCAATATTCGGATTGTCGTTGATTTCAATCACGTAGAACTTGTCTTCTATTTCTTTCATATCTACTCCGTACAATCCGTTGCCGATCAGAGACGTTGCCTTTAGCGCGGCCTTTAGCAAACCCGATGGAGCTTGGTCGATTGCAACGCATTCCACCTCGCCTTCCTGCGACTTTTCCTTGGCATCCCAGTTAATTATTTGCCAATGCTTGCTCGCCATAAAGTACTTGCACACGTAAATCACTTGCCCATCAATAATCCCTACACGCCAATCAAACGGGGTAGGCAAAAATTCTTGTGCAATCAGCAGGTCTGATTTTTCAAACATGCTTTCTCTTACTTTTTTAAATTCTTCCAATGATTCGATCTTGAAAACACCTTTGCTAAATGCACCGTCTGGTTGTTTCAAGATAAATGGAAAGTTCATCTTCGTTTTTAACGAATCGCAATTATCCTCGGTGATCACGAAGGATTTGGGTACCAAAATTTTATTGGCGCTCAACAATTCATGCAAATAGACTTTGTTCGTGCATTTTAAAATGGATTGCGGATCGTCCATCACTACCAGCCCAAGCGATTCCGCTTTTTTGGCAAAACGGAACGTGTGATGGTTTACGTTGGTTGTCTCTCTAATGAATAGGGCATCGTATTGAATGAGTTGGTCAAAGTCGTTTTTGGTAATGAACTCTGTATTAAACCCCGCCTCTAATGCGGCCTTATAAAATCGCTTCAAGGCGCGATCGTCCGAGGGAGGATTCGGATCGTCAGCGTTCACCAAAATAGCTAAATCGTACTTCTTTTTGTCGGGTTTGTAATCGCGCTTGCGATGTAAATATTTTTCCAACGCTTGTGCCAAACGTGGCTTGTCGTTATCGGGTACTTCATTTATACTAATTGGTTTTATGTTGTGAAGTACCCATTTGTTCTTTTTTGAGAAGGATGCGCGAACGGAGGGCGCTTGCACCAATTGAAATAATTGTTGGGCAAGTTTATTTAAGTTTTCAGATTGCGCGTTTCCAAAATAAATATTGAATTCGATGCGATCATACGGTTCGTTCTTAAAAGTGTTTTGAATGAGCTCGTTAAAATCTTGCGAATCATCTCTTAAAATAGATGGGAAGCGTAAATCTTGAATGGTGGATACACCGGGCAAAACCTTATGACCTCTTGCTTCCGCCAACAGCGAGACATAGTATCCTTCACTTTGGTACTGGTAGGATTTGCAAAGGTTGATGACTTTTAAATTTTTTACCGACTGATAGGCTGGTTCAGAAATATATTTTTCGGGCGTGATAACGTCCACATCTTCCAGATTAAATTTCCAGGCTTCAGGCTTTTCAACTACGATGAGTTTGGGCATAATTTAATTTGGAAATCCGTTGATTTGAAAATTCGTTGATGTAAGTACTAGTAGATTGAAAAATAGTGAACTTTCAACAAATATTGAGGGGCTGTTTTCAAATCCTTTTGGGAGAATGAAATTTTTACTAGACGGCATTTTCAAATTAACAAATTTTCAAATCAAGGAATTAATTGGGTTCTATCACCAACAAATTTGCGTCATAGGTTACTATCCCCAGCATGATGCTGTTGATTAACCGATCAAAAGTGACGCTATAATATTGGCTTTTTAACGGATTCGGATTCATCGGGTCTGCTAGGTAAACTGTGTTTGCTCCCTCGTCATATCCATTGATGATCACAAAGTGTCCTACCGGTTCTCCTTTCACACTATCAAATTTGTTGGTGGCGGGAATCTCGCGTTGAGTGCCGTACAAATAAGTTGCGCTGAGTCCCGTGAGTATCGGTGCGGATTGCTTCAAATATTTTTTGATGAGGTGTTCATCCAATTCGGTCTGTTGCACGATGCCCCCTGCTTCAATGAACTTAATATACGCTTTGGTAGCCACTTGCAGTTTTTTGCTTCTGAATTTATACCTCATTTGCTTTTTCAGATAACCGATCATTTTGGTTTGGGATAGCGAGAACCAGGTTGGATCAAATACGTTCAGATTATAAGTGTAGATTTTTGCTTTGTATCCGCGTTGCAATGCATGGTTTCCCAGCATCACGGCCAATGTGCCGCCACTTTTTAAACTCTTCACTTCGTTGACTACATCTTTTAACGGTATTTCATCATGGTAATATTGATAAATCGAGTGCAGGCAGGTGGGTCCACACGTAATATCATCCGGTTGTGCTTTTATGTCGAAGTTAAGGAAAAGTGCCTTGCGATCAGACATACTTGAACAATTTTGTGACCAGTAGATCAAACACCTCCACTAAAATTAAAATAATGATAATCCACTCAAGAATACTGCTTTCGCGTTGGTTGGAGATTTCTCTGAACACACTCAGGTTATCTTCGATGATGCGCAACGTATATTCGATTTCGCTGAAGCGCACGCGCAGATCAAAATGTTTCATCAGTCCCTTGTGCAGCTTATCCAAATACTCATCGTCCCACACTTGTTCAGGTGCATCGAAAATGTAGATATTATCGGCAATGTCGTTTTGAGTGTTTAGCGCTTTGCCGATAAATTTGATCATCGCTCGCCTGCTGATGCTGAGCTTTCCGGTGCGTTCTAAATCTCGCGTGAAGCCTTTGATTTCCGTCAGCAGATTTTCCGTTACGTTGTGATAATAATCCAGTGCCACCGATTGGGCCAAATTGAACATGGCAATGCGAATTACTTTAACATCCAAATGATCAACAATCAACTGATCAAAATCAAATTCCATGTTCCCGGGCTGCACGCTGATTTCATGATCATCGCGAAGCCAATTATTATTGGGATCTTTTAAGTAAGGCTGAATGGACTTTACAGCAATTATAATTTCTTCCTCGGAATGGCCCGAGAATACAATGACCCCGTAATTGAAGTAATATTGGTAGCGATCGTTGCCTAGGTTGTACATCAACTCGGCCGAGGAGTCGGATGCAGGTTTGATCTCCAAGAAAGCCTTAAGCCCTTTAATATCCAGTTGATTGGCAACCAGAATAGCCGATAGTTTGACAGTCTTTTCCATAATTCTGTAGTCAAATCTACGCTTTAAAATAACGGTTTGGAAACGAACTTTTGGGAGAAATTAGTCATATTGCCGAGAATCTGTCTTTATGAAAAAAATTATTCTTCTCGTTGTTTTCTCTTTTGGCGTTACATTATCGTGCCTTGGCTGGGGTGTTACCGGTCATCGGGCCACGGGCTTAATTGCCGAGCGTCATCTTTCCGCGAAAGCGAAGAAGAAAATCAAACAACTATTGGGACAAGAGTCATTGGCGATTGTTAGTACTTGGATGGACGAAATACGATCAGATTCTACTTACAACTATACAGCCGACTGGCATTGGGTGACCATAGAAACGGGAAAGACGTATGACGAATCGCCTAAGAATCCAAACGGGGACGTGATCATGACCATCGAAAGATTAGTGAAAGAATTGAAAGCGGGAAACTTGGATAGGCAAAAGCAAATTGCGCACATCAAAATGTTGGTGCATTTGATTGGCGATATTCACCAGCCGTTGCACGTTGGCTGCTGCGATGACCGAGGTGGAAATAGTGTGAAAGTAAAATGGTTTCGTAGCGAAACCAATTTGCATAGCGTTTGGGATAGCGGCATGATCGATGACACAAAGCTCAGCTATACCGAATTGGCCGATGCGTTGGGCAAGCCCGATAGACTTACCGTGTCGGCTTGGCAAAAGAACTCCGTTCGCGATTGGGCGAATGAATCCATGAGTTACCGCAAGCAAGTATATGCAGTGGGCGATGGCAACCTGAGCTTTAAATATCCGTACAAAAATTTAGATTCAGTTCGACACCGTTTACTTCAAGCGGGCGTTCGTTTAGCCGGAATTTTGAATAGCATTTACGGTAAGTAAAGTTTGCTGGCAATGAGACGACTTTTTCGAACGAGTAGGCAATATCTTTTTGGTAAGGGCACTATAAAAAATTACATTTTATATTCAATCGGAGAAATAGCTCTGGTTGTTATTGGAATTTTAATTGCGCTGTCCATCGACAACTGGAATGATGAGAGAAAAGATATTTCTAAAGAACAGCAAATCCTGACTCAATTAAGAGATGAGTTTAAATCCAATTTGCTTCAGTTGGAGGAAAAAATTTCAACCAGAAGATCGATGATTCAAGCCTGCCAAAAGGTACTAAATGACATTGATAATCCAGATATGGCAAACAGGGACAGTTTGATTACTCGATTGGCACGGCAAATGAATGATCCCACGTTCGATCCCATTATTAATGATTTAATCGGGTCGGGCAATATACGGCTTATCAGAAACGAGCAGTTAAAGAGACTATTAACTAATTGGTCATCGGATGTGATTGCCCTGCAGGAAGTTGAAAAGCGGTGGACGAAAATAGTGGACGAACTGGTGGTACCATCTTATGTCAAATTAGGTATTGCTAGAGATGGTATTGACCGAGCCAGCAATAATGAATTGGTACCTTTTGCATTAGACAAATTAACAAATAATCTTCCCCCACTAGGTCAATCCAGTAGATCGCCAACAACAACGGAAATATTAGCCAATAGAGATTTGGAAGGAATAATTTCAGTATCAATTGGATTAAATCAATCTGGTAATATACAATCCTTCGCACTCCAAAATAGAATTAACAAGATAGTGAGTTTGTTAAACGAAGAAATTAATTGAGGTAGAAATGGTCAGCCGCTCGTTTCGTTCACTGGGTAAATGAAGCAGCTTTGGAAACCCGAGTCGTCAGAAGCACGAAAGATTATGGGTAACTTTAACGGCTTCGAACTATGATTGAGATTGAGTTTATCTTGACAATACTTTTTATATGACTAATGCAATTTCTTTATGCTTCTTTTATTTTTTCCTAACGATTTGTTCGTTCGCCCAAGTGCCGAAAGTTTCTAGCGGTACAATAAGGCAGTTTCCAAATTTCACGTCAAAGTTTGTGGGTTCTCGTAATATTGATGTTTGGCTGCCTTCAACGTATAACACTAAAAGCAGCTATGCCGTTTTATACATGCAAGATGGTAAAGCCTTATTTGACTCAACCATTATGTGGAACAGACAAGAATGGGGAGTTGATGAAACAATGACTTTCTTGGAAAAAAATGGTCAAATAAAGCAGTGCATCGTTGTAGGTATTTGGAATAGTGAGGCAACAAGACAGAGTGAATATTTTCCGCAAAAAGCTTTTCAATTGTTAAGCGGCAAAGAGCAAGAGAATTTCTATAAAACAAAAATTGGAGAACGACAGCTTTTAGTGGGTGAGGTAAAATCTGACAGTTATTTAAAGTTCTTAGTGAAGGAGTTAAAGCCTTTTATAGACAGCACCTTTTCAACTTTTCGTGACGCCAATAATACCTTTGTTGGTGGTTCAAGTTACGGGGGACTTATTTCTTTATACGCAATTTGTGAATATCCCAATGTTTTTAGCCGCGCAGCTTGTTTATCTACTCATTGGCCAGGTATAACTGCCGCTGTGGAAAATCCAATTCCATTGGCAATAATGAAATATTTGGATGGCAATTTGCCTGATGCTAAAAGCCATAAGCTATATTTTGATTATGGAAACAAAACACTAGACTCACTGTATAGACCTTATCAGCAACAAGTGGACAAGATACTAGAATCGAAAGGTTATAATTCAAAAAACTGGATGACGAAAGAGTTCATCGGAGCTGACCATACAGAAAAGTCTTGGAGTAGGAGACTCGCAATTCCCTTCACTTTCTTATTAGGCATTAAAGAATGATAGAAGGCAGCCGCCAACAGCGTTAGGTCAATTTTATTCTCGGTTGACTCTTTAATTGATGTTGTTTAAGTTGGTAGGGAGGGGATCAACCCGCAAAGCGAAGTTGGGCCGGCTAAACAGGCAGGGGTGAGTGGATACAACGATACAAACGCGACAATTTAAATTGCAAGCGATTAGCTAGTATCAACTAAGTACTATATTTACATTCAAACGAACCTCTCATGCCAACTACTATTGACCAACTGCTCGGTATCCGCTACCCAATTATTGTAGCCCCCATGTTTTTGATCTCAAATACTAAAATGATCAAGGCGGCTCTGGCCAATGGAGTGACGGCTGCTTTTCCGGCATTGAACTACCGCACGGATGCAGAGCTTAGAAAAGCCATTGAGGAAATAAAAACAGCATCCGACAAGCCCTTTGGTGTTAATTTAATTGTCAATAAATCCAATCTAAAATACAAGGGGCACTTGGAAACGCTACTGGATTTAAAGGTGAGCTACATCATTACATCCCTGGGTAGCCCCCGAGAGGTAATCGAAAAGTGTAAGCCACTTGGAATCAAAGTATTTTGCGATGTGGTAGACGTTGGTTATGCTAAAAAAGTAGAGGAGATGGGTGCCGATGCGGTTATTGCCGTGAACTCGCGTGCGGGCGGGCATGCAGGAAATATCTCGCCACAAGAGTTGATCCAGCAATTGAAAGACAATTGTGGCTTGCCGATTATATCGGCCGGAGGCATTGCCACAGGTGCCGACATAAAGCAAGCGATGGACTGGGGTGCTGCGGGAGTTTCGGTAGGTACTATTTTCATTGCCTGCAATGAAGCGGACATTTCCCCTGAGTACAAGCAGGCTATGGTAGATTACGGAGAGAAAGATATTGTTCGCACAAATAAGTTGTCCGGTTCGCCACTCACGGTTATCAACACACCGTATGTTCAGCAACTCGGCACTAAGGCGAATTGGCTTGAATGGATTTTGAACAACAACAAGACATTAAAAAAGTACGCTAAGATGATTATCGCTGTGCGCGGAATGAAAGCGGTAGAAAAGGCGGCCTTTGGTGCCACTTACAAAACAGTGTGGTGTGCAGGGCCTTCCATTGAGCACGTGAAAAGTATTCGCCCGATGGCGGAGATTATTCAATCGCTCTCCAAAGAATACGATTTGGCAATTGGTAAAGTTTGAGTCAACTTTTGGATGGACACACAGCTCAACAATCCGCTTCATGGCAAAACACTGGAAATGATTTTAAATCATTTAGTAGAACTCTACGGTTGGGAGGATTTGGGCAGGATCATTCCCGTCAATTGTTTTAACTATGATCCAAGTATTAAATCTAGTCTGGTTTTTTTGCGGAAGACTCCTTGGGCTAGAAAAAAGGTAGAAGATTTGTATATCGATTCGCTCCGGTGATCTTTAACGTTTTTAGTTGGGAAGAATCGACAGTTGAATTTTATAGCCTTCGCTGATTTCCTTAAAATCTTTTGATAAGTAAGTCGATTTGATAAACAGTTGTCGTTGTCGCCTATCAACTGTTAAAAAATGAAATTCGGGTTTGTAACCTTTTGCCAGGTCATCCAGTTCGCTACTTGAAGGCTTAAGCGGTTGGCGAAGTCCACCGCCTCCGCCAATCACCATAAAATCTTTTTTGGCAATTTTAAAGTGCTCAAAATTGTGGGAGTGTCCGGTTAAAAACAAGGTGCCTTTTTTTGACTTTAAGTATCCATCGACAAAGAATTCTTGCACAGATTTAGACGGTTTAACAATTTTACTATTGGTGAAGGGGGCATGGTGGCAAGAGAAGATAGTGGTTATGATACTTGGATCTTGATCGATCGACAAAATAGTTTTTTCTAACCAAAGCTGTTGCGTGGCAATATCCGTAGCTGTCAATTTTTTAAAATTGGAATTTAGCATAATTACAGCTACTGAATCTACTATGGACACGTAACCCAGCCGATCATGCTTAGGAAACCTTTTTTGAAAAGCACCTTCACCTTTTCTTGGTCGGCTCATCACATCGTGGTTGCCTAGTAATGCGTGGATGGTGATGCCTTGCTTTTGTAAGTCAGTCAAATAGATATCCATGTTTTTCCATTTGTTTTCCTTGTGTCCCAGTGAAACAACATCTCCCAGTAGGTAAACAGCGGAAGGTTTTTCTTTTGAGATTGCCGCGAAAATCTGCGCTGTTGCTTTTACATTCTGATTAGATTTTAAAATCACTTTTTCAATTGCCATTGGCGCTTGGGTGTCGCTGAGGAATATCAAAGAATAGGATTGACTATACAGGGATAAAGGCCAAATAATTACTAGCCACATTGCCCAACTGATTATTTTTTGCATCTTGTTTTTAAAGTATTACTTTTAACTATTATGTTGATTGCTACTAAGGTAAATCTAACGATTTTAGTTCTATTTAGTTTTTCGCCCGGCTTGGCGCAAAAGAAGTTTGACATAGCCTCTGCCAGTATTTATTATCCGCGGTCGCTCAAGCCCGGTTATTTCAAAAGTGAGTTCGCCCTATCTCAAGTAAAGTTACCGTTTGATTGGCTCGAGACTTCAATTCAAGCACCACTGCTTCATTATCATGCCATTTTTGGATTGCCACGAAACTTTTCGTTAAACGGACGTTTTTCAACGCTCTATGTTGCCAATCAAATTTCCCTAGGGCCACGATGGGGAAAGCAGTTTGATAAATTTTCGTTCAATGCAGGTGTTGACATCTCCTATGCGTTAGGATTTTTGAATGTATCTGGTTTTGATAGCAGCGCTAGCACGTGGCTGAATTCGCCCAACCTCTCACTGGGTTACAAGACCAAAGACTTCACTTTTACTATTAAAGCAGAGTTATCCAGGGTAACTTCCACCTCATCCCGGCAAGGCAACAATGAAGTTGTGAGAGATAGAGATTTCTTTAATGGTTATACATTTGCTATTTACGTAGAGCAGCGACTTTGGAAAGACCATGTTTTCGTCTTAGGATTTAAAAATACACACGCGAAGTATCATTTTATGGGTTGGCCGGCATTTTCCACGTTCAATCGATTTTATAATATTCCGGAATTTTATATGGGGTTAGTTTTATGAGGTGGTTTATAATTTTTACAAAGAAGTCACACCGTTGCGTATGCGCTAGACCTCTCGTACTGATACTCTTCTCATTGTTTTTAATTCGTTGCGATCAGGAGACTACGGCTCTGGTGCTAATAGTTACTCCGCTTCCTTCAGGCTCCACTGCGGTACCGTTTATTAGTAAAATACCGATGGAGGGAGTCTACCAAGTCATAGACGGCAAAGATCGGTTTGGTGACATAGTTGCATTGCGTTGGCGATTTAATAAGCTAACTATTTTTTCCAAAGATAATTATTTGATTCTCCAGAGTGGAGTAAAAGATTCCTCCATTTACATGCAAGGTTTTTGGAGGATTCCAACCAGCGATGTTAATGGGTTGGCTAATCTCATCATTCAAAAGACCTTGGGCGCAAGGGCTTTGCTGATGGGGGTGAAGCCACAAATCTTATCTATCAAAGGTAACTTTGGTGCTGGGGGCGGTGTTCCCGATCGCACAGTAGAATTTCGTTACCTAAGACCTTTTTCATCTACTGTTACAAGCAAGGATTTTTACATTGTAGGACACCGTGCCGGTGGACGCACTTCCGACAGACTTAGAGTTTCAGAAAATAGTATTGAGATGATTTCGTTTACAGAAAACTATGGGTCGACAGGGATTGAGGTAGACATTCGGTTGACACGCGATAAAGTACCGGTGTTGTACCACGATAAGGACATCAATATTCGCCTTACTGTGAAAGGACCAATCAACGGGCCAATTGGAAACTTTACTTTTGATCAACTATCTACTTTTGTCCGTTTGGTGAGAGGGGAAAAAATACCAAAGCTTGAAGATGCACTAAATTATGTGGTGGATAGCACTTTGTTAGAATTTGTTTGGCTCGATATGAAAGAAGGGAGGCAAGCACTTGATCTGGTAATCCCCATACAGGATAAAGCGTTAAAAAGAGCTCAACAAAAAGGCCGGAAGTTGGAGATATTGGTGGGTGTTCCTGACGACAAAGTACTCAACGATTTTAAGGCAATTTCTAACCATAAAGATATTCCGTCTCTTTGCGAAATAAGTCCCGAGGAAGCGCGTAATCTAAATTCAAAAGCGTGGGCACCGCGATGGACGTTGGGCACGCAGAATGAATTGGTTACACAAGTTCAGGCAGAAGGACGTGAGGTGTATTGTTGGACAATCGATCAGCCAGGATTTATTGAACAGTTCCTTCGGGAGGGTAAGTTCAATGGCTTGCTTACTAATTACCCTTCAGTGGTAGCTTACTATTATTATACGCAGCCATGAAGCAATTACTTCTGCTCCTCTTCTTGGTAGTTGCTTTTAATCCGGGCTGGTCGCAAAAGTCTTTGACCAACAAGGAATTTCGGTTTTCTGTTTCAGGAGGTATCGGCTGGAATCATTATATCAATTCACTCAAGATTGGAACGAATTCAGCAGTGGAAGATCATTTGGGTTATTCCGTTAAAATTTTATGGGAGCCGGAACATCGGCTCGCGATCGGTATTGAATCGGGCTACTTCCCTTTCTATGTGGTTGAGCGAAGTTCCAGCTCCAGCAATCTGGTAGTAGGAAGAGCTAGTTTGTCGATTGTACCCATCATGCTTCATTTTAGATGTCGTGTTATAAAAGATTTTTATATTTCAGCAGGAACAGGCATAGCGGTATTGCTGTCTTCAATTAAAGGTATTGGCGGAACTGTTGATAGTAATCAGTTGTCATTATCCAATTTTCAGGTTTCAACATCCTATTTAAAATCCATTCATCCTAGAATAAGAGTGGGAGGGGAGTTGAAGTATCTGTCGATTGACAAAACCGAGGATGAATCTCTCTCGTTGATGGCTATTGCTTCTTTTCGCTTCTAGGATTTTGATCGGAAATATTTCTTCCACCACCACTGAAATACCACCAGTCCCCAAATTCGCGCATGGATATCTTCAGGATTGGAAGAGAACAATTGCTTTTTGAGTTTTTCGATTTCCGAATAGTTGAAGATGCCTTGTTCTTCTATCAATTTTTTAGAGAGCAGGTCATCTACAATCAATGATTTCATTTCGTTTCTAAACCACTTGAGCAGTGGAACTTCAAATCCCTTTTTTGGCCGATTGTATAGCTGCGCGGGCAACATCTCCCGAAAAGTATCTTGAAGAATTTTCTTTCGAATCGAAGCATTGATTTTGTATTCTCCCGGCAATGAAAAAATAAAATTCACAACTTCATAATCTAGAAACGGAACTCGCACCTCCAAGGCATGTGCCATGCTCATCAAATCTACTTTGGTTAGCATATCGTTGGCCAACACCAAGTGCATATCGGTTAAAAGCACTTCATTGATACTTGCCTTGGCGGGAATATCTTTTAAAATTTCTTGCTTACGAGTTGAATATTCTTGCTGAAGAAATTTTTCGTGAGTGGCTGTGCTAAACAAAGAATTGATTTCTCCTTCCTTGGCAAAGCCAGCCCATTGCCAATATCTTTCAGGTGCGGACAGCTTCATCCCTTCGGCAAACCGATTAAGCTGTCGAAGTTTGTTAGCAAAGGGATTGCTACGGGAGGCAGGCAATATTTTCCACAACGGTGAAAGCGCCTTTACTGCATTTTCCTTCATGCCCGGCTGAAATGATTTTAAAAAGGCTGCGTGTTTATTGTATCCTGCCAATAGTTCATCGGCACCATCTCCCGACAAGGCAACAGAAGCATGCTTTCGTGTTTCACGACTAAGGATATAAACCGCGATTGCTGATGAATCAGCAAATGGCTCATCGATGTAATCTAAAATTGAATGAACGTGTTCGTACAAATCATTATTAGTAAGAGAAAAAACAGTATGCTCTGTTTTAAAATGCTTAGCTACTAATCGGGCATATTCGGTTTCGTCAAAAAACTTTTCGTCCCGAAAGCCAATGGAGAAGGTGTGAAGATTGGGTTTGTGTTTGGCTGCTAGACCCGTCACTACAGACGAATCAATTCCTCCACTCAAAAAAGAACCGAGCGGAACATCGGCAATTAATCTTCTCTGCACAGAAGCTTCCAGCAAGTCTTTTAATTTTTGTTTGGACTGTTCATAAGAGCTGGTAGTTGATGGTTGATAGTTGATAGGGATGGAATAATAATTATGGATTATTGACTGTCGACTATAGACTTTCATATAGTGTCCCGGCATTAACTTCTTTACATTTGCAAAAATAGTATTGGGCGCAGGAATGTAGTTGAGCTGAAGGTAGGTGTATAGAGACGTGTAGTCCAATGTCTTTTCAATGCCATAGGCCAGAATAGATTTCATTTCAGAAGCGAAAATAAATTTATCATCATCAAACAAATACAGTAGCGGCTTTATGCCATACCGATCTCTTGCTATAAAAAAACTCTGCTCTTGTTTATCATAGATGCAAAAAGCAAAAAAGCCATTGAGTTTGTTAAGGCAGTTTTCTTTCTCCTGAATGTAAAGTTTCAAAAGAACTTCAGTGTCGGAGTGAGTAGAAAACAGCACACCCTTTGCTTCAAGCTCTTGCTTTAACTCTGAAAAATTGAAAATTTCTCCGTTGAAGATAATGCTGTATCGTTTTTGTTCGTCCCACATGGGCTGGTTGGCCGCGGTGGAGGTGTCAATGATAGAAAGCCTTCGGTGTCCTAGGCCAACAAAATTATCTGTATAGATTCCTTGATTGTCGGGCCCGCGTTTATGGAGTGAGGTAGTGGCAGCCGTTACGTTGATGAGATTAAACTTCCCGACAAGGTTAAAAGCAAATATTCCGGTTATGCCACACATACGCTGATAGTAACAACGCCATTTATGGCGTTGGAACAAATGCTAATTACTGAGTTGGCTTTAGCCATGATTGTGCAATTTGAATTTCTTGAGGATATCATCATACTCGTGTTGAAATGTTACTTTTTTATGATGCTCCTCTTGATGGTCAATGTAGGCTCTGACTTTATCTAATTGTGATTCACTTACTGAGGCAGCAAAATATTCATCTGCCCATTCAAACTTATCATTGGTAATTTGCTCTCTATTTATCCAAAAAGCTTATTCTCCTTTAATCAGTTGAAGAGCCTTTGCAATAGTTATATCTACATTTAGTCCGAATAAGCAGTGTAAGTGTTCTGCATGGCCATTCAATCGATCAATAAATATTTCTTTTCTCTTCGCATTCTCCCTAATATGGGCGATAACCTTTTGCTTGGTCTCTTTGGTTAGGAATGGATAGCGGTTTTTTGTTCCCCAAACCGCGTGTATCATTACTTTCACGAATGGCATTTAGAGGATGGTTATGGGCTAAAGCCCGGTATATTTTGTATTTACAACTCCGCCTTAAAAGGCGAAGTTATCGAATTTCAGTTATACGAATATCCCTAAACCACACTTCCCCACCATGATCTTGCAACACAATGTGCCCCTTTTTGGCAGCGCCATAGCCTGCGGCCTCATTCCACTTTGAAGTTAACTTTATTTTTTTCCATTCTTCCGAGCCCAATTCGTATTCAACAACTTTAGTTCCATTGAGCCAGTGCTCTACATGATTATCGTCAACAACTATTTTAGAAGTATTCCATTCACCAACCAGCTTTGGTTTTGCCTCGGGCGCGGTGTGCATGCCATAATTTGCAGCTGTCTTTTGCCACTCTTCAATTTTGCCCGGGTAGCCAACGTCATCCAACAATTGATACTCAGGGCCACTCAGGTAGGGTTCGTCAAATTCTTCTGTCACTTTATACATCACACCGCTGTTGCCTTGTGCGGAAATTTTCCATTCCCAATTCAACTCAAAATTTTCATATTGGTTGTCAGTGATTAGGTTGGTGCGTTTTTCATTTCCGTCAAAGGGCTTGCAATGCAAAGTACCGTCTACTACTTCCCAACTGTTGTTTTCTTTGCCTTTATAAAATTTCCAGCCGCTTAAATCCTTTCCGTTAAATAATGCTTGCCCATTCCTTTCTTTTTTATCGGAGGGCCGACAGGCCGAAAAGATAAGAACAATCATTAAAATTAAAAGAGATGACTTCATAATTGCTGCGTTCAAGTAATAAGTTTAAGTAAAGTTGGTTAAATCAGCGGGCGAATCAAAATTATCACGCAAGTGAAATTTGGTGTGGGCGTATGCTTCAATCGTCAACACGCAACTGGCGAGATCTTTTAAAATGTGTTGTTCCCACAATCTGATCACCGTCCAGCCCATACTTTCTAGCTGCTGATTGATTTCCTCATCACGCTGAATGTTGCGCTCAATCTTGGGTATCCAAAAAGCGCGATTGGATTTTATCTTTTCCTTCTTATCAGCCCAGTTATGGCCATGCCAAAATTCACCGTCTACAAATATTGCCAGCTTGTATTTGGTGACTAAAATATCAGGTTTGCCAGGAACGGCCTTGGAGTGAATCCGATATCGGTATCCTTTGGCCCATAACGCTTTTCGGAGGAGCAATTCGGGTTGGGTGTTTGCGCCTTTTATTTTGCTCATCATCCTACTCCGCTTGGGCGTAGTGTAAAATCCCGCGGCTTCTTCAAAGCGGGGAACGTGGATGGGTTTTATTTTATAGGTAGCAGCGATATAGATTTTAGAAAATCTTGCCGGGATTCAAAATTCCATTTGGATCAAAAACTTTCTTAATGCCTCGCATCAAGTTTAGATTTACTTCGCTCATGGCAATATTCATATACGGACGCTTAGCAATGCCAATGCCATGTTCGCCCGAAAGCGTTCCGCCAAGGCTTACCGTCAGTTTAAAGATTTCGCCAATCCCTTCGTTCACTTTTGTGTTCCAATATTCTTCGCTCAAGCCTTCTTTCAAAATATTTACATGCAGGTTTCCATCACCCAAGTGACCGAAACAAACCGTATTAAAATTATAACGCTTGCCAATTTCTTTTATACCGTTGATCAGCTTCGGCAGGTTAGCCCGCGGGACCACCACATCGTCCGACTTAGTAAGTGTATACCAATTTACCGCAGGCGAGATATTTTTACGGATTTTCCACAGCTCGGCTTTTTGTGCCTCGGTATCGGCAAATAAGATTTCTCCGCTCTCAAATTTCTCTACTACGGCCATCACGCACTCCGCATCGCGCATCAACACTGCTTCATCGTTACCGTCCAGCTCGCAGAGCAAGTAGGCGTTCATGCCTTCGGTCAACTTGGTTGTTACCGGACTGTTCAACACCTTTTCGCAATAGTCAAAAGTTTTGGCGGCAGCTTCTTTTTCAAAAAATTCCATGCCACTGGGCGTAATGCCATCTACATAAATGGCTGCGATTGCCCTACACGCTTCTTCATTGGTGCTGAACGGAATCATCATCAGCACATTCTTTTTCGGATAGCCGCGCAGCTTGAAAACTATTTTGGTAATGACCCCCAGCGTCCCTTCACTGCCGCACATCAGTTGGGTTAAATTGTAGCCCGTAGAGTTTTTTAACACGTTCGCGGCCGTCCAAATGATTTCGCCAGTTGGTAAAACCACTTCGATGTTCAACACATAATCGCGGGTAACGCCATACTTCACTGCTTTTGGCCCACCTGAGTTGTTGGCCAAGTTGCCTCCCAAAAAACACGAGCCTCCACTGGCCGGGTCGGGCGGATAGAACAACCCTTTTTCTTTTACTGCATTTTGAAATACTTCCGTGATGACCCCCGGCTCTACGGTGGCTTGCAAATTCAATTCATCGATGTTCAAAATTTTATTGAAACGCTCCATCGAAATGACCACACCTTTTTTTACCGGCAATGCGCCACCGCTCAAGCCCGTGCCAGCACCTCGCGGTGTGGTCGGCAACTTATATTCGTTACAAATTTTTAACAGCTCACTGACTTCCTTGGTGTTAGCGGGGCGAACCACTACATCCGGCATAAACTGATAGTCTTCTGTTTTGTCATGCCCATAATCAGTCCTGCGTTCTTCATCTTCAATCACATTTTCCACACCCACCACGAACTGAAATTTTTTAATGATCAATTCACCGATCGGTAATGATTCAACAGCCTCTAATTCTTTTACGTATGCCATGAATTACTAACTTTGATTGCAATATGAATGTTTTATACGCATGCAAAATTAGGCAAATAACTTTTCAAAGACTTGTCTTTTTTGCCCTGATTTTGCTGGTTCTCAGTTCCTGCGCCTCCTCGCGCAAAGCAAAAACGAGAGAAAAGCAAGTAGACGAAGTGATTCGAGCGGCCCGTTCGTATACCGGCACTCCCTACAAGTGGGGCGGCACCACACGCTCGGGTATTGATTGTTCAGGGTTGACGGGTAACTCCTACAACACTATTAAACTAACGCTTCCCCGCTCAGCAGACGCACAAGCGTTAGTAGGAGAGAAAATTAAATTAACAGAACTGCGCCCGGGCGATTTGGTTTTCTTCGCCACCGGCAAAAAGAAACGAGAGATCACCCACGTGGGCATCGTTACCTCCGTACGCGGCAAAGACGATATAAAATTCATTCACGCCTCCACCTCCTTGGGCGTGGTAGAGACTAATTTGTTTTCTGATTATTACAAAAAGCGCTTTCGGCTAGCACGGAGAATTATTGATTAAGAAGATTTAGTATACGCGGCCCCCTCGATCCTCGCGCACGGCCACGCACTCAGGCCGGGCTTTCGGCTGCACTCCTCGCGCCACACACGTGCCATCACAGCTGTGGGGTATCCGCTACTATCCCTGCCTGTACTTCCGTTTCGGCAGGCAGGCCTGGCCGAAGCTCGTTCGTAGTTTATCTTTTGATCACTAGGTTATGTTTCCTAAATACAGACTGCGTTAGGCGGATCGACTAAAAAGACCTAATGTGAGTTTCATATATTTGGGAGTTGACCGCAATTGGCAAACCCTGACCTAAAAAATTTACGGTAAATTGAACCTTAAATGACTTTAGATATTCACTACAAGAAACATTTGAGTAATGGCCGAGACAAATTGTCATTCAGAGTGACTGGTTTTCTACTTGTTATTGTGCTATTCTCTGTGAATCTAAAGGCCCAAACGACCAACCGTGATATTATTGTGACTTACGCCTACTCGGTCGTTGACACACCATACGGGGATTATTTCGGAAAGATTGTATTAACTAAGGAAAGAAAGCAACATGAAGGTGAATTGATAAATGAAGAGGGAAAAATCTACAGATTGAAAATCCATAAGTTCACTGACAAGCAATTAATTTTTACAGCATACATTGAAAAAACTAAAACAAAATTTGACTGCAGCCTAGTTGGTGATTCAATTAAAGGTAATATACACTTCAAGGCGGATGACTTTAAATACGTTCTCAAGGGTGTTAAATTAGAAAAATATTAAATTGACCTCATGAAGTTTTACCTGCTCCCTTTATTTATTGTTATTCAGTTTGGGACATTTGGTCAAACGATAACAGGAAGAATATTAGATGAAGTAACTGGTGAGAGCCTTGATTATGTCAACATTCGAGTGGTTGGCAAAAACATTGGAGGGATTAGTGCGATAGGCGGTGAGTTTAGTATTGACTTATCTAAAACTAAAAAAAGTGATACATTGAAATTCAGCTATATTGGCTATGAGACATTTTCGTTAGTATTCGGTAAGGAAGATTTAGTAAGCAGACACATAATTAAACTTAAACCAAAGTCCACCGAGCTAATTGAAGTAACTATTGTGTCTAAAAATGAGTTCCATCGGTTGGGTAATCAAAAGGTTGACAGGACATACACGGGATGGGGAGATTTTAAAAGCCTAAAGGGACGAATTAGGGGCATGTTGATTGAAGGTGCAGAATGTCCGGTAAAAGTCAAATCATTGTCATTTAGAATTAACCACAACGAATGGGACAGTGTTGCTTTCAGAATAAACTTCCTGAAAGTTGAGAATGGTCGACCTTCTGAAACAATCCTTGACAAAAACATTTTTGTTGTCACCAGTAAAAGGCATAAATGGGTTAACATTGATCTAAACGACCGTAATATAATTTTATGCGAGAAGGTAATCGCAACTCTCGAATGGGTTGATGCATGGGGAAAGATTGGAGAGTATAGCAATATGCTGACTTTGTCTTTAGGTAAGGACGGTGGGTATACATTTAGCCAAGAAGCTGGGCAGGAATTCGGCTCTCTCTTGTTTGACAAGAATTCTCTAGCCATTTATATTGAAGTTTATGGGGACTAGAAGTTTTTCTATTTACGGTAGACATCTGAAAATGATCTTAATACTAATACCCCCCTTAGCGCAAGCATCTCGCTTTTGCTCTTGTTAATGGATTTGTTATTCTAGCGTAAAGCGTCAATTAAAAAAGGAAATTATTGACCACGCACGAAAGGAGATCCTTTATCTGCACGAATACAAATTATTTTGCAAGATTGGCCATGGGAAGCCTTATCGTTTTTAAAATGTGATTGGCTCTAGCAATTTTATCTTTTGATCAGTAGATTATGTTTCGCAAATACAGACTGTTATAGCCAATGGTAAGACGACCGTTCGATAACAAATAGATGACCAAAATCTAGACATTAACAAAAGACTGTTTAGTGAATTCAAACAAAAAAATCGTAAACTTGCACTGTGGAAGAACAAGGCTATATAGAAGTTAAATTTGACGGTTTAGTGGACAACAAACCACTAAAGCCGATTAATATTGACATTGCAGAGATAAAAGAAATCATCAGCGATGTTGAAACTTTTTTATATCCCACAAGAGGAGAAAAAGCGGAACGACCGCATATTTCGTACAAGTTAGAAGAAGGTTCGGCAAGAAATTTATTTTATTTGCCTATATCGGGTGTTTTATTGTTTAATGGATTATCAGGAGAAATTAAAAACCGAGGAAATATTGATTTTCTAGACTCTAACAGAGCGGAAATAATTGATAAATTTCAGCGAAAAGCAAAGGATAAAAATCTTGAAATTTCGTTTTATAGCTCTTCAGACAAAAAACCAATATTGACAATCAATCAAGAAACTCAATTTTTCAAAATTGCTGCAACACACATTGAAACTGAATTTATCTTATATGGCAAGGTAAATGAAGAGGGAGGCAATAATCCTAATTTTCACTTGTTAACCAAAGAATATGGTAAGCTTGTAATAAGTGCAACTGAGCAACAACTTTTGGAAGGAGAAAAGCGGTTGTTTAAAATTTATGGAGTAAGGGCGAAAGGGAAGCAAAACCTAGCAGATGGTAAACCTTTTGACCTTAAATTGATTGATTACATTACCTACAATCCTAATTATAGTGAACATAAATTGGATTTATTAATAGAGAGGGCCTCTAAAAAATGGAATACAATTCCAAATGTTGACGCTTGGTTAAACGAAATAAGAGGAGGCGCAAATGGATAGTATTCTGCTTGATACGTCTTTTTGTATTCGATTACTCAAGAGCAATGATGAATTGCATCAAAATGCGAAGGATTATTTTAAATATTTTTTGGAGCAAAAAATAGAGATTTATTTGTCAAGTATTGTTATTGCTGAATACTCTGTTAAGGATGATGTCAATAACTTACCGCTTGAATTTGTAAAAATTGTTCCATTCGATTTTTTTGATGGTAAAACAGCAGGTGAGTTCCATTCAATATTAATCAATAATAAGGAGCAAGTTGTCAATATAGAACGCAACGTTATTAAAGATGATTGTAAATTGTTAGCTCAAATATTCAACAGAAAAATCGGGGCATATATTACGAAAGACAAAAAATCATTTGGACAAATATTTATGCCAATACAAAACGCAAAAAGTTTTAATATAGAATTGTTTGATTTGGAAATCCCACTGAAAGATATCAAAGGAGAGTTATTTTAAATGGTTAAATAAAACTTATCTCTAACAATGGTTTTCAAGTGTAGGTGACAAGAACCACTGGCTATAACAGCCTCCCCCTTAGCGCAAGTGTTTTGCTTGTGCTCTATTTTATAGATTTGCTATTCTAGCGTAAAGAGTCAATTAGAAAAAGAAATTATTGACCAAGCACGAAAGGAGATTCTTTATCTGCACGAATACAAATTATTTTGCAAGACTGGCCTTGGGAAGCCCTATCGTCTTTAAAATGCGATTGGCTCTATCAATTTTATCTTTTGATCACTAGGTTATGTTTCCTAAATACAGACTGCGTTAGGCGGATCGACTAAAAAGACCTAATGTGAGTTTCGTATATTTGGCGGTTGTTTGCCTTAAGAGAATTTTATGAAAAAAAGTACCAACGGTTCTGTTTTCTTAATATTTCTAGCCTTTTTTCTAAATCGAAATCTCAATGCTCAGTCTGAAAAAAGCTGTAGCCAAGAAATACAAAACAGAATAACGTCAGTTGAAAATAATCTTCGCCATTGGACAAAAATAAAAGGCCAACCTGAATTGACGCTTGAAGAGAGAATGAAATACTATCATGTAAATGGGATTAGTATCGTAGTTATTAAAGATTTCAAAATTGACTGGGCAAAAGGATATGGCTGGGCCGATAGTCTAACAAGAAGGCCAGTTAACACGTCTACCTTATTTCAGGTCGGATCTATCAGTAAATCAATAAACGGATTAGCGGTCTTAAGTCTTGTGCAAAGGGGAAAACTTGATTTAGATAATGATATCAATGAACACTTGAAATCATGGAAATTTCCTTACGATAGCTTGTCAAAAGGAAAAAAAATATCAGTTGCTAATCTGTTAGGCCATACGGCTGGGTTAAGCGGTCATGGTTTTCCGGGATATGAGATAGGTGATACCATTCCTTCGTTGATTGAAATTTTAAATGGAATACCGCCTGCTAATACAAAAGCCATTCGGTCTCAATTTGAGCCTTCATTAAAGTATAAATACTCCGGAGGTGGAACCACTATTTCGCAATTGATCATACAGGATGTAACGCAACAGCCGTATCATCAGTTTATGCGAAAAACAATTTTCGATCCCCTCGGAATGAAAACTAGTTCCTATGAACAACCTCCTACCCTAACGAATAAAAATTTGCTGGCAACAGGGTACCGATCGGACGGAAAAGTAGTGACTGGCAATTACCATATTTATCCCGAACAGGCAGCTGCCGGGCTTTGGTCAAATCCAAGTGAATTGGCCGCTTATGTCATCGAAATTCAGCAATCTTTGGTGGGTAAATCCAATAGGATATTAAATAAGGAAATGGCTACGAAATATGTCACTCCATACAACCCGATGTATGTTACTCCCTATCCTGATGAAGAGGTAGCCTTGGGCGTATATAATCGTAAAGTCGGAAACGAAAGATATTTTACCCATGACGGATCGGATCGTGGTTTTAAAGCAAAATTTATCGGAAGTATTGAAAATGGATTTGGGGCTGCGGTGATGATAAACTCGGATAGTAGGGAGATTCTTGATGAAGTTTTTAATGCCATAGCCCTTACCTACCAATGGAAAGAGTTTCTGGAACCGGATAGAACAGTAGTTAACATTGATAGGAAGATAGTTGATACATATCTGGGGCAATATTTATTTGAAAAGGATCAGATGTCAATAGTAGAAGAAGGCAATCAACTATTTATGCTCGTCAATAATACCAAAATGCAAATGTGGTTTACATCAGAGACAGATTTTTTTGTATTGGAGGATCGAGCAAGTTGGGAATTTACAAAAGACGCCCAGGGAAAAGTAACGGAATTCCTTTATAAGACAGATGGTTTTGAAGCATCATCAAAAAAAATTTAATAGCAACTGCCTACTACAAAATGTTTTTGCAATGGTTGAGTGATGTGTAAACTATAAATTTTTATCTTCGTCTCGGTTCGCGCGCGGTTGCAACTCGTGAGCTGCGAGAATCATAGAATAATTTTCTATTAAAATGGATACTTTTCAAACTTTGTAATTTGTACATCCAGCCGTGAAAACCACCCGCAGAAATTTTATCAAACTTGGTGCAGCCGCTGCATCATTGCCCCTTGCTTCCGCATTCGCGCAAAGCAAGCCAGCAGTAAAGCCCATTGTAATCTCTACTTGGAATTTTGGCATTCAAGCCAATGAAGCAGCGTGGGCTGTTTTATCAAAAGGCGGTCGCGCGTTAGACGCAGTAGAGGCGGGAGCGCGAGTGCCAGAAGGCGACCCTAAGGAAACTTCAGTTGGCCTGGGTGGCTTGCCCGACCGCGATGGTCGCGTTACGTTAGACGCTTGCATCATGGATGAGAATGGAAACATTGGGTCGGTGGCTTGTTTAGAACATATTGTCCATCCTGTTTCGGTCGCGCGCAAGGTGATGGAAAAAACTCCCCATGTAATGTTAGTAGGAGATGGCGCGTTGCAGTTTGCATTGGCCAATGGTTTTAAGAAAGAAAAACTGTTGACTAAAGAATCAGAGCAAGCATGGAAAGAATGGTTGAAGGAAAAAAAATATAAGCCTATTGCCAACATTGAAAACCACGACACGATTGGAATTTTAGCGTTGGATGCTAATGGAAACCTTTCTGGCGCCTGCACCACCAGTGGCATGGCTTACAAAATGCGCGGTAGGGTAGGAGACTCGCCTATTATTGGGGCGGGCTTGTATGTGGACAATGAAATTGGCGCAGCCACTTCGACAGGGGTAGGCGAAGAAGTGATTCGTATTGTGGGTTGTCACTTGGTGGTAGAACTCATGCGACAAGGCAATTCACCCGAAGCTGCTTGTAAGCTAGCAGTTGAGCGCATTATCAAAAAAAATCCTGAAAGAGCAAAGACTTTGCAAGTTGGTTTTTTGGCATTGAGCAAAGACGGGGAGTATGGCGCATACTGTTTGCAACAGGGTTTTAGCTATGCGGTTTATTCTGCCACAGAGGCAAACCATTTGCTTCGATCAAAAAGTATATATTGAACTAGCTTGGTGTGCCATCAAATCACAAAGTAAAAAGAAGTTTACCAATGAGTAGATCTGAAAAAAAACTCCAAAAAGAGGAATTACCTCGGCTTCTTCTGAAAAGAATAACAAAAGAGACGTCAATAGAAAATTAAGATGCAAAACAAAAATTCAGATGCAAAAAGGAGAAAGCCCTTCGATTGGTATAAGAGAAGTCTCTAATGTTTGGCTGTTTGATAAGGACGGAAAAAAATTCCTAAAAAGTCCAGTTAAAAAAGATTTAAGAAAATGAGGATTTAGACATTAATAGATAATATTCTCATACCTGCATGCCTGTAGTCAGGTTCGCAACAAAAAAATAGTCTCATGCAAATCGAAGTAGTAGTCTACAACATTGAATCTGCCCTCAAAGCCCAAGAAGGCGGAGCAGACCGGATTGAACTTTGCGATAACCCAGGTGAAGGCGGCACAACGCCCTCGTTTGGAGTCATAGAAGGCGTTCGACAAAACATTAGCATGGATTTGTATGTGATGATCCGTCCGCGAGGGGGGGATTTCCTTTACACCAACTACGAATTCCACACTATGAAGCGAGACATACATCAATGCCAAAAGATAAGTGTAGACGGTGTAGTATTTGGAATGTTAAACGAAGGCGGCACCATCGACAAAAAGCGTTGCAAAACGTTAATCGACATTGCCCGACCACTAAAAGTTACTTGCCATCGCGCATTTGATATGACACGAGATCCCTTTGAAGCATTGGAAGATTGTATTGAAGTGGGCTTTGACCGTATCTTGACTTCTGGTCGGCAGCCACAAGCGTTGGCAGGTGTGGATTTGATTGGGGAGTTAATCAAAAAGGCGGACGGTCGCATCGCTATTATGCCAGGTTCGGGTGTGAATGAAAATACGGTAAAAGAAATTGTTAGAAAATCCGGAGCAAAGGAAATCCACTTTTCCGCCACTGCCTTCCGAGAAAGCGGAATGAAATTTCGAAATCAGCAAATTGCTGGGATGGGCTCTGATAATGGGAGTGATTTTAAGTTAAGGACGGTTGATCCAGAACGGGTTCGGGAGATGCGAAGATTAGCTTCTTCAGCACCGGCTTTGTGACTTTGTTAAATTGAAATATATTTGCTGCTGACATTTGAAAGGTAAGGGGGATTAGCTCAGCTGGCTAGAGCGCTTCCATGGCATGGAAGAGGTCATCGGTTCGACTCCGATATTCTCCACAAAAGCTGATCGGGGTGGTCAGTTTTTTTATGGATTACACCGTCTGCCTACTTTACTCAGAAAAATGCGATAAGCTTTATGTTGGTTAAATTACCCAAACTGTGTGGAAAGTAGTAAGTATTGCCTGAATTCAATAAATTAGTACCGTTTATTGGTTAATGTCTATCAAACTATGGCTAAGTTAAAAAATATCGTCAAGCAACTCGCGGAGAAAGATTTTAAAGAAATCTATGATTCCCTTATGGAAAGCAATGCGGAGAAGTCGGCTTATCTATTGAAATCACTGCGCGAGCGTCAATTATCAGATAGCAAAATCATGGTAGAGTTGGATGTGAATGCCAATGCCTTCTATACCTTGCGTTCGCGTTTAAATCAAAAAATTGAAGAGCATCTGTTGCAGCAGATGGAGAGCCCCCGAACAGACATTTTGCGCAAAGTGGCCAACCTGAACGAGATGTTGTTCACCAAAAAAAGAACCATCTCTATTGCTACGCTTAAAAAACTGGAAAAGGAGCTTTTGGATTATGACTTGGCCAACGAGTTGACAGTAGTTTATAAGTCCTTGAAAAAGCTTCACGTGAATTCGCCAGATTACTTCACCTATTCTCAGCTCTACAATCGGCATGTAGCCTATATGCTCGCGGTAGATAAGGCAGAGGATTTGTTGGCCGATTATTTCAAAAAGTATGGAAGTTATTTTTTAACGGCAGATTCAACGGAAAAATTGGGGCTATCCATGCTGCTCAAACAGATGCAGAACGTAGCTAAGTTGTACGAATCCCACCGGCTTTATATCTATCAAAGCTTAATGCTTATTTACCACCGACTATTCGTAGAGACGGACGATAATTTCCATCAAGAAGGGGAGTCCATCGAAGACATCTTTGCGCACGCACAAAAGATTTTTGAAACCTATAGCCTAGACCCGCTCTATTTCCACCTGAACTTGGTATTTGAATTTTTGCGGCTGGAGTATTACAACCACTATAAAGTTTACCGTCAAGCGGAAAAGTATTTTGAAGAAGTAAATGATGCAGCCGCGACCCTGCTTGTCAACTATCCTACTTTAACATTTTCAGTTCAGTTTTTCATTTCAAAAGTACAGCGCAACCTGCGACTTGGAACGGAGAAGGAGCTCTACAGCGAGAACGAGCGCATATTCAGCGATATTGAACCCGATGCGCAAGACATTCCTAAGCACCTTATCTGCGTTATTTATAAGGCACTGGGATGCTACTATGTAGAAAAATATGAGGAGGCCGCCAAGTTGATAAATGGGTTGATCAATGATGTAAGTTTGAAAAAATATCCTTTTGCTCAAATGGAGGTAAAGGCACTGTTGGCGTTGCAATATTGCCTGCTCAAAGATTTCGAATTGTTCAACCAACATTCTAACAGTGTTCAAAGGCAAATCAGAATGTTTGGCAAAGATGAATGTGAAAATGTATTGTTGTTTTTGAAAATCCTGAAAATTGCCACCAGCGAGGCGAAAAAAGAAAAGGAAAAGAAAATAGCCTCACTAATTCCAAAATTCAAAGACATTAAAGTGAATTACTTTTCACCCACTTCGCTGATCAATATGGATGATCAGTTTATCAAAAAATTAACGGCCATTGAAGTGGACTAAACCGATAAGCCCAGAATGCTTTCGTGAGAGAGTGGTTTGTTCAAATAGAGCTTCACATTAGGATATTTTTTTGATCGGTTAAAATCCTGCGGGTTGATGGAAGAAGTCAGCATCACAATTTTGCATTTCTTTTTAGTGACCAATAATAGCTTGTCAAATTCATCCAAGAATTGAAATCCATCCATCAACGGCATATCGATATCTAGAAAAATAATGTCCGGAAGCACCTTGTCAGCCACATCCATCTTTTCCATATTTTTCAGGAACTCAATGGCGCTTTTGGCTCCGGAGTAGGTGTAAATATTTTCGGTGACGGAAGCCGCCTCCAGCATTTTTTGATTGATCAAATTATCAATTTCATTATCATCGATCAGCATGATCGTTCGGTATTTGAGGGTAGCAGCCATGCGGTTATTTTAGTAGGTGAAAGTAAAGGTATTGCAGTAGTTTTCCAAGCAGATTAAATGTCAAATTTGATTCCTTGTGCCAGAGGTAAGTTATTTCCAAAATTAATAGTATTTGTTTGTCTGCGCATATAGACTTTCCAAGAGTCAGAGCCAGATTCACGCCCACCACCAGTTTCTTTCTCGCCCCCGAAGGCACCGCCAATCTCTGCGCCTGATGTACCAATATTAACATTGGCTATCCCGCAGTCTGATCCGGCATGAGACAAAAACGTCTCCATCTCTTGCAATTGCGTAGTCATGATGGCAGAGGACAAACCTTGCTTCACTCCGTTTTGAAGTTCAATGGCTTCGTCCAATGTTTTGTATTTAATTAAATAGAGAATGGGCGCAAAAGTTTCTTGTTGTACGATTTGAAAATGATTTTCTACTTCCGCGATGGCAGGCTTTACATAACAACCCGATTGATATCCCTTGCCCGTGAGTGCACCACCATTTACTGCAAAACTTCCGCCTTCCTCTTTTATCTTCCTTAACGCACCGCGATAATTTTTAACCGCCAAGGTATCAATCAATGGGCCCACGTGATTATTTTGATCTAACGGATTGCCAATATTCAAATGAGCGTACGCCTTCTTCAAACGTGACTTCACTTCCTCGTATACACTTTCGTGGATGATCAGCCTACGCGTAGAAGTGCAACGTTGGCCGGCTGTACCTACTGCGCCAAACAACGCCCCGCGAATGGACATGTCTAAATTTGCATTTTCAGAAATTATGATGGCGTTGTTGCCGCCTAACTCCAGCAATGCTCTGCCCAAGCGTTCGCTCACTGTTCTTCCCACCGCTTTGCCCATGCGCACCGAGCCCGTTGCAGAAACCAATGGTATGCTCTCATTGGCACACATTAATTGTCCAATTTTATAGTCGCCATTGATGATGCTTGATACGCCTTCTGGCACGTTGTTCTTTTTAAATACTTTATTGATAATGTTTTGGCAAGCAATGCCGCACAGCGGTGTTTTTTCGGATGGCTTCCAAATGCACACGTCTCCACATACCCAAGCTAGCATCGTGTTCCATGCCCAAACGGCAACAGGAAAATTAAAGGCAGAAATAATTCCTACGATTCCCAGCGGATGGTACTGCTCGTACATTCGGTGTGAGGGTCTTTCGGAGTGCATGGTCAATCCATTTAACTGGCGCGACAAGCCGACTGCAAAATCACAAATGTCAATCATCTCCTGTACTTCGCCCAAGCCCTCCTGATATGATTTGCCCATTTCATAAGAAACTAATTTGCCGAGTGGCTCTTTATTTTTGCGCAGTGCCTCTCCAATTTGCCTGACTATTTCACCCCGTTTAGGTGCTGGTACCTGGCGCCATTCAACAAAAGCTTTCTTCGCTTGAGCCACTACTTTTTGAAAGGCTTTTTCATCGGTAGATTGCACCCTTCCGATCAATTTTCCATCTACAGGAGAGTAGGAAGAGAGGGCGATACCTTTTGATCGTATCCAATTTTGCCCCGTGGATGTACCCAAATTGCTGTTTTTTATACCAAGGGTTACGAGCGCTTCTTTGATGCCGAAATTTTGCATAGGAATGATTTATTGAGCCGCAAAGGTAATCAGATTTGCACAGGATTTAGCTACGACCAACTAGCCTGAAACAAGCTAGCCTGACGGTCAATTTTTACTTTAATGTCAGAACAAACAGGCCCGAAACAATTAAGCCAGCCGCAAGTCCCACGCGCCAAGTGAACGGTTCTTTTAGCAACCAAAAAGAAAGAATGAGCGTAATTAAAATACTCGCTTTGTCAATGACAGCAACAGTCGAGACATTTCCAATTTTGATGGCACGGTAATAAAATATCCACGAAAGAGTGGTTGTAACTGCCGAGACAAAAAGAAACAAGACATCGGTTTTAGTAAGCCGAGGAAAATCTTTGATGTGACGAAAGGCGATTGCGTTCAACCAAATCAACACAAACACAAAAGTGGTGCGCACTGCAAGGCCTGCATCGCCACTTACATTTTTCAAACCAAATTTTGCAATCACCGAAGTAAGCCCAGCAAAGAGCATCGAAAGCAAGGCGTACAAAAGCCAAGTGGGCATTGATTTCTTTTTATGAATGAGATCACAACACAATTTACAATTCTTGTTAAGCTGAGTTTATCAAAGGGTACTTGACTTCTACTACTTTGGTTTCGGCAGGCTCAACCTCACAGCACCAAGCTTACCAGTTCATCGCGTAAACCTTTTTTTCTCCGGTTGAGTCAATGCCCTCTACCAATACCCCGCCTTTTTTGAATTCTAAGATTCGGTTTAAATCCGCCACGTTATCTACAGGAACTTTATCGATGTGGGTGACAATAAAATTTTCAATAAGGCCCGCTTTTTTCCATTTCCCCTCCGATATTTTTTTTACTAACACGCCACCATCCAAATTGAGCAGCGTCAGTTTTGCGCGGGGAACGTCTTCTAGTTCGGCTCCTTCAATTGAAAATTCTACGGCTCTTTTGGCCAACTCTAGCGATCCGTCCAATTTTTTTAAGACGGTGTTTACTTGGGTGTTTGTTCCATTCCTTCGGTAGGTGACGTTGATAGATTGACCCGGGCGATTTCGCGCGACCCACTCTTGCATTTCTGAAACTCCTGAAACAGTATGTCCATTGATGGCGGTAATCACGTCACCTATTTTGATGCCGGCAGATGCTGCCGCACTACCCGTATTTACCGATCGAATAAATACGCCCTGCACCACGTCCAGTTTTTCTTCTTCTGCCAGTTCCGCAGTAACGTCTGCAATCTGCACACCCAATAATCCCCGCTGCACCTGTCCAAACTCCAGCAGATCATCCATTATTTTTTTCACCAGACTTACAGGAATGGCAAAGGAGTATCCTGAATAACTTCCCGTTGCGGTAGCAATGGCTGAGTTGATTCCTATTAATTCACCGCGCAGATTTACTAATGCGCCACCACTGTTGCCCGGGTTCACAGCTGCATCGGTTTGGATAAATGATTCGATTTGCAGATTATTTTTATCGCGTAGTATGCCAATGTTTCTAGCGCGCGCGCTGACGATGCCGGCTGTTACCGTGGAGTTTAAATCAAATGGATTGCCGATTGCCAAAACCCACTCGCCCAAAATAAGTTGGTCTGAGTTGCCATACTTAACAAAGGGAAGATTCTTCGCTTTGATTTTTAACAACGCTAAGTCGGTACTTGGATCCGTGCCGATAAGCTTGGCGAAGAACCGTTGATTGTTGTTCATCACCACCTCAATGGAAGTTGCTTCTTCGATCACATGGTAATTGGTAACGATGTATCCATCGTCTGAAAGAATCACGCCTGATCCGGAAGATTGCGCGTGTGGATTCAAATAGCTATCGAACGCATTCAAACTAAATCCGCCCAGTCCGTACGAGGTCCGGATGTGAACCACGGCAGGGATTACTGATTTTGCAGCGGATTCAAAATTTAACCCAGCAGGTACACGATAGGAAGTATCCTTCTCAAAGTTGACGGCCTTTACATTTTGCCTTTGCTCGATGGATTTATAGGTGGCATCTTGGCCAACATATTTTAGCGTTACGAGCGTGCCAACAACAGCACCGATAATGGAAGAACAAATAACCAACAGCACCAGCAACGAACGCTTCATATTTTTTTTTCAGGAAGGTACGCCCTTCAATTGGATTTAAAAATGAAAAGGTGCCCCCTTTTGAGAGACGCCTACCCACCACCCAAACAACTCTTGATTCAATGTCGTTAAGGTAAGCTCCATTGTCTTCCTCTTCTCCGGAGAGGATTAGAGGTGAGGTATAAAAATGAGGCTTAATTTAAGGGGAGTTCTAAAAATTCAATTATTTCCTTTTACCACCTCATTCCTGTTTTCCTAGGGGGAAATGATAAATGGAAATTGAATTTTTAGAAATCCTCTTGACGACATTGATTCTTGATTAGTCTACTTTAATGGTTTGTTTCAAGACTTTCTTTTCATCTTTTGGAACGGTTAATTCCAAAATGCCTTTATCATATTTCGCGTTGATTTTAGAAGCGTCCACATTTTCGGGCAATGAAAAAGAACGGCTAAAAGAACCATAGTTTGTTTCAATCGCGTGGTAATTTTTGTCCTTCTTCTCGTTTGTGAATTTGCGTTCGCCACTTACGGTAAGGTGATTGTCCTTCAACTCAATGTTGAATTCTTCTTTGTTCAGGCCAGGCACGGCAAAATGGATTTCGTGCGAAGTTTCATTTTCGATGACGTCCACTTTAGGTACGAACGTGCGGCCGCCTGAGCGCGTAACAGATTCGTTACTATTATTGTTAAAAGGGTATGTTGCCAATCAAGAACTCGATTACACTTCCCGCATTGTTGAACCTATTTTGGGTGATATAGGTGGCCCGCACGCCCAATTCAAACTGCGGCAATAGTCTCATGATGTTGATATCAAAAGTAAGTTCTGCACCGAACGACAGATAGTTGGCAGAGGCTTCGGAGAAATAAACGCGCGTAGTTTGGTTGGGTAGTGGCTGATAGAAGTATGATTTTCCGCTTCCTGCGCCCCCATCGCAAAACAGGTTTGCTTTGATTCGCTGGATGTTTAAAATCGGTCCTACCGCAATGTCTGGATAGACAAGTGGCAATGCATAATTTCCGGAGGCCATGTAAAACTCCTGATCATTGGGATAAGCGTAGCCCCTTGGTTTGAAAATCCGATTTCTAAATCGGTAAACATTTAATTCATTGCTAAGAAAAGAAGTTTGGTAAGCACCTCTGAAATAAAGTGAATGGTGTTTAAACAACCCAGGAAAATAGAGCGCAGCCCGGATGGCCGTTAAACTTCCTTTGAAATCTCCACCATAAGGAGTGGTGTAATTCTCAAAAGTAAGGAACTGGGCGTACTTCGGGTTAAAGTCGCGCCTGCTGGTTTTAAATGAATGTGAGTAAGAGAATATAAATTGATTGTGCAACAAAGTTCCGTTGCTTACGCGATCTGTAAATCCAAAGAAAAGCGAATCATTGGCTGGAACAAACCGACTCGTTCCTGATCTGATGATTGTGCCTTGCGAGCTAACCTCACTGCGGAAAGAAGATGTTTTGGTCAGTCCAAAAGAGTTGCTGATTTCTATCTCCGAAAAATATTTTGACCGCGTCAACAGAAAGGGCAATCGTAGCCCCGCGAGCAAACCAGTTTCATTCCAATTGAACTTTACATCGCGACCGAACACGCCCGTTTTCAATTCTCGTGTTCCCGTAAATAGTTGCGCATCGATAATTGGATAGAAGCCTTGGTAGCTAACGCCCGCGGCCCACGATCCCGTTCGTTCATTTATATCAAAATTGTAGCCAGCATTGATCGTGGTAGTACTTAATAAATCTTTGGAGGAAACTCCAATGTTTGCCATCGAAAGACTATTTGTAAAGTAGGTTCCCCAGCTGTACGGATTGATAATTCCTTTTAACCGTGAATACTTTTTTATTTTAAACGTCTCTTCTGGGATGTTGCTGAGCAAATCGGGCACTCCTTCTTGGTCTACCAAATGTTTAAAGAAAGTGGAGGGTTGCGCTGTGGCGGTAAAAATTTTCCATGTCGTTGGATCGAACGGAACCTTTACAATGTCGCGTCCATCGCGCGCTTGCTCGTTGTAGAAAAGTGTTTTTCCATCTCGGCTGACGTGGGGATTGTAGGAGCCGTATTTACTAGAAGTAATTTGATAGCGCAGCCCCGTTTTAAGGTCTAGCCCGTACACGTTATCAATGCCGCTGATAGGTGAGTTGTACAAAATATATTTGCCACTGGGAACGGGGTAGCCAATATTTTCATCAGAAAATTCCGTGAGTCTTTTTTCTTCGCCCGCTTCCACATCAAACAAATAAATTGCCTTTCCTTTGCGGTTGGTTTTTAGCGCCACAATTTCTTTTCCGTTTTCTGCCCATCGCGGCATCGCAATGAAATCATTGTCGGGGTTTTCAAATTCCTTTACCACTTTGCCCGAGAAATAATCGAGAACAACCAATCTAGTTTGGTAATCTGTTTTTGTTTCAACCGTTGCCACTTGATAGCCATTGGGCGAAATAGCGGCTGCAGCATATCGGCCCTTAGAAGCGATAATTGTTTTTGTTTTTGTGCCGATGTCGTATCCCACGATGGTTGAGTACGTCCGTATGCGCCACCGAGGATCGAAGCGGTATTCGTTCCACACTACTCGGCTATTGGTGGCCGATAGCATGGCGGCATCATTGATAATCCCTTGGGTGTAAATCTTTTTCTCTTTGCCGTCTCTGAAAGTCACCAACGTTTCGATATCCCCGATTCCTGACTTTTGTGCAAGGATACTTCCATCTTCCAGTTCTTGTGGAAAAAGGTAGTCGGTGTAGCTGGTGGTCCTTCTATTATTTATTTTTTCAAAAGAAGTAATCTGCGTGGTGTCTAGCTGGGCCTGCCATTCTTTTTTTAAATCTGCAGCCATTTCCCTGTACAGTCCATTCACATACAATCCTGTTTCTTTTTTGATCGCATTTGAAAAGGCAAAGGGGATAAAAGGCACACTCCATGATCGCCTGGTAATATCTGCCCATACTTCTGGCCTATTGGTTTTCTTTCGCAAGTAGGAAACCATGTGAAAGCCCAGCTTATAATGATCGGGAATGTTGTGTTTGTACGAGCGCAAATATTGTTTGTGGTAATTAAAGTTTCTTCCTTCTAGTAAGTTGGCCCTTAGGATTAGATCAAAATTTGGGATGCGCCCCCTGCCGCTGCGGGTAAAGGCAGTTTCCGTTGCAACGGCATCGCCCTCCCAAAACCATTGGGGTGCGGCCACGTAAGACATGGCCGCCAGCACGTTGTTGCCAAAGGCGTAGTACAATAACTTGTTGAACCCCCGTTTGGCATGTTGAAATTGAACGATGTGGCGGTATTCGTGCGTGGCCAATAAGTCCAGCCAATCGTTGGTACCTTGAAAATTGTAATTCTGCGAAGGCATGGCATAAAACTCTGACCTACGTGGGGTAATCGACACAAACCCATTGGAAATTGCCGACTGATTTTGAAGAATTACGGATATTTTTTTGGGGCTTGCCCCCATGGTGCGTGATTCGGGCTCGTGAATGTGCTCTAACGTATTGGCCATCCGCTGGGCCTGTTGCTCGAAACCTACGGGGTACAGTACTCTAAAATGATTGGTGTTAAGTTGATACCATTTTAAGGATGGCGGGTTATTTTCATTGACAACCGTTTCTTGGGCAATTGAACAAATAAAACCAAATAGGAAGTACAATAAGATTCGATACCGCATAGCTAAAATGGAGAGAGACAAATATCATCAAGCATTATTCACCAAACAATAGCTGTATATTGTTGTACAAATAGATTCGGTATGTTTAATAATTTAAAAGAGTTTTATGAAAAATACAAAGCCTATGTGCGGGTTGATTTAGTGATGTATGCAGTTATGATTCTGATGATCATTTTGTATGCGATTTACACGTTAGCTGTTGACTAGAAGCAGGATTTTTCAAAAAAAAGAGTCCATGTGCATCGATTCTGTTTAAACTGAAATATAAGTGGTATCTAAAGTTTAAAGCCCAATTATCAAATAAATTGGTGTCTGATTGGCTAACCTGAGAACCGTAACCCAGGAATTCTATTGCGGCCACTATCAATTCTTACTCTATATTTGGACAAAAATTGCAACTATGACTAAGGCTTTCTGTGTGATTCTAATGGGCTTGTTAAATTTCTCTGTTTATGGCCAATCCAACTACGCTGTCACCACGAAAGGTGACACGCTAAAAGGAAGAGTCAAAATACTTACCTATGATCGGCTTGACCGCGTGCAGGTGATTGTCAACAAAAAGAAAAAGGTTTACACAGCGCTGGAGGTTAAAGCACTTTTTTTGGATGGCGTAGTTTACCACACTGTCAAGTATGATGTTGGTTTTCAATATATGAAATTGGTCAAGGCAGGTTTTCTTAGCCTTTATGGTTTCCGACAGCCCAACCAGTCGGCCTATGACGGCCAGTTTTTGGTGAAAAAGGATGGCACCAGTATGGAAGTTCCAAACCTTACTTTCAAAAAAAGCATGGCCAACTTTCTAAGCGGTTGTGATGAGGTAGAACAAAAAATAAAAGACGGTGACTTGGGTAGAAGGGACATAGAACAAATTATCGATCGCTATAACAGTTGTTTACAATTTAAGACCGAGAGTAAAGTGATCGAAGCTCCCGCTGTAATCTCTGAAAGTGAAAACGAGAAAATGGTAGCGGTAAACTCGTTAATTGCTAAGGTGGAGAGCGGAAGCGACTTTGCCAACAGAAATGACATAATTGATTTATTGAAGGACCTGAGATCAAAAATCGGCCGTAACGAAATTTTGCCAAACTACATCACCAAAGACATCAAGAACTACCTAGGGGAAAAGCCTGAGTTCAAAGAGGACGTTGAAAAACTGTTGGTAATACTGAAGAAATGAGGGCAGTTTTTTTGAATAGAAACTGGCAAATTTTTTCGGTCGGCCCTCAAGGAAATTAGAGAACAAATGAGCGTCACTACTTCATCGCTCAACAATTGTCTATCATCTTATTCCACTTCAATACCATTGCTGTAAAGATATAGACCATTCTTCGCTCGGTTGGATTTGGAAAATAGAGTTTGGATCATGATAACTGCCGCTTGGATGCGAACAGTCTATGATAGGAGACTTGATTTTTTATTGGGGAAAGAAACGAATTGTTTGTGGTTCGGGTTTGTCGTTGGCAAAACAAGATAGAGAAGATTATGCTTTTGCCCGTTCGAAGGGTGATTAGCCTATGGCTGGCGCGTCTTGTTTTTAAACACATAGGCGCATAGAGAACACACTTTTTGTTTTCCGCTTTAATGTGAGCTATGTTTCTATCTGGTCATTATTTGTGTATTCTTTTAGGGCTGGGCATTTTTAGCCTACTTATCCGTTGATAAATTTTTCTATTTTAAAATCGCTCCATTTCTCTATCTTTTGCAACCTAAATGTGAGAACCAATGAAACTACTCAAATCCCTCCTGCTCTTTTTGCTTTCGTTCCAACTCACGAGCCAGTCTTTCGACCCCAAAACATTCTCATCATTAAAATTTCGATTCATCGGACCAGACGGCAACCGTATGATCGCGGCAGTGGGCGAGCCGGGTAATCCCATGGTCTCCTATGCGGGTGCGGCCTCTGGCGGCATTTGGAAAACAGAAGACATGGGCATTACGTGGAAATCCATTTTTGATGACACCGAAGATTCTTCCATTGGAGCATTGGCCATCGCACCTTCTAACCCAAAACAAGTATGGGCTGGCACGGGCGAAACGTTTTTGATTCGCCCCGCACACGCGGTGGGTAATGGTGTTTATAAATCTTCCAATTCAGGTAAGACATGGAAAAATTTGGGCTTGGAGAAAACGTTTCGCATCAGCCGCGTGATTGTACACCCAACGGATACAAACACTGTTTATGTGGCATCGCTTGGCCACACTCACGGCCCACAGCAAGAACGAGGCATTTACAAAACTACCGATGGCGGCAAAACATGGGAGCGGGTTTTCTTCGTAAATGAAAATACGGGTTGTGCAGATCTTTCCATTGACCCAAAAAATCCTAACATACTTTACGCTGCCATGTGGGAAGTGGAAATTAAAACGTGGAATTTGAAAAGCGGGGGAGTTGGAAGTGGAATCTATCGCACTAAAGATGGTGGTAAAACATGGGAGCCGTTGCGCAATGGAATTGAAAGCGGACCAGCCCATCCAGTAGGAAAAACGTCTGTTGATGTCGCCTATTCAAATCCTAAAGTGGTGTATGCGCTGGTTGAAGATAAAGAGCCTCGTTTGTATCGATCAGAAGATGGTGGCGATAGTTGGAAGCTGATGCACAAACATCACGGCATGGGTCAACGTGCAGGATATTATACTCGCTTACGCGTTTCTACGGCCGATGAAAATACAGTGTATACTATTTCTGTCGGTATTATGAAAACTACTGATGGCGGAAAAACATTCGATAAAAAATTTAATCAGTGGGCGCCCGGTGGCGATAACCACGATATGTGGTTTGATCCAAAAGATGGTAAACGAATTCTTTGCGCCCATGATGGTTGCCTCAACATGACTTTCAATGAAGGGAAAACTTGGCAAAATATTAATCTTCCTATCGCGCAGATGTATCACGTAGCGGTGGACAATCAAATCCCTTACAACGTGTATTCCAACCGGCAAGATGGCTGGAGCTACCGCGGGCCAAGCAGATATTTAGGTGGATGGAACATTCCACTAGGTGCGTGGCATGGAGTGGGCGGGTGCGAAAGTGGGTTTGCACAACCTGATCCTTTCGATAATAATATAGTGTGGAGCGGCTGCTACGATGGCGGCCTAGATGTATTTGATTTAACAACCATGCACCCACGCGATGTGCGCGTGTGGCCACAGACTCAAATTGGTTCTAAGCCAGCCGATGCCAAATATAGGTGGCATTGGACTTTCCCAATGGTGCTGTCAAAACATGTGAAAGGCCGCGTATGGGTAGGCAGCCAGTTTGTGCACGAGACAAATACTGTGGGCCAAAGCTGGCAAGTGATTAGTCCTGATTTGACCACTAACGATAAAACGCATCAGCAAAATTCGGGTGGCATGGCCAATGATAATTTGATGACGTGGGATGGTTGTACATTGTATTCGATGGCGGAATCTCCCGTAAAGGAAGGCGTACTATGGACGGGAAGTAATGATGGTCAAGTGAACGTAACGCAAGATGGAGGCAAAACATGGACAAATGTGGCGGCAAATATTTCGGGTTTGCCAAAGTGGGGAACGATTAGAAATATTGATGCTTCTAATTTTAATGCAGGCACGTGTTACCTTTCGGTGGATGCACACCACGTAAATGATTTTGGTTCCTATGTTTTCAAGACTACTGATTTTGGAAAAACATGGACGCGATTAACAATCAATCTTCCTTCTTCCAATTCAAACTTTGTCAATCAGATAAAAGAAGATCCCGCCAAGGAGGGTTTGCTTTGGTTGGGTACGGATAAGTCACTTTACTTTTCTCCAGATGATGGCAGGAATTGGATTCATTTGAAAAATAATTTACCCCCCGTGCCGATTTACGGAATCGAAATACAAAAGAATTTTAAGGACTTAGTGGTTGGCACCTATGGCCGAGGGATTTATATTTTAGACGATATCACCCCTATTCGCGAATTCAGTGAGCAAATCCAAAATGCAGAAGCACATTTGTTTTCTGTTCGCAACACGTATCGCTTTCAAGACATCAACGGAATAAAAACCGAAAACAGTTTTGTAAACGGACAAAACCCGCCTGATGGCGCAGCCATCACTTATTACTTAAAAGAGAAATCAAAAGACAGCATTGAGCTACAAATACTCAACGCACAAAACGAAGTGGTACGCAAAATCAAAGTAAAAAACGCAAAAGGCATCCAGCGAGTGTGGTGGAACTTACGCTTGCAAGATCATGACATGCCAAAGCTGCGTACCAAGCCCCGCGGCAAGGAATGGGTAGAATTGGATACAACAGGCGCGCGTAATTTGTTTATCCCTGATTTGGATATTGGCCCAGGCTTAACTCCTCCCATTGTGCCCGTTGGTGATTACACCATTGAATTGAAAGTAAATGGTAAAGAATATCGCCAGCCCCTTTCGTTGTTGAAAGATCCAAATACAAAGTCCACAACCGAAAATATGACTCGACAATATGCCTTAGGTATAAAATTGTATAGCTCAATAAAATCTGCTTTAAAACTGATCGATGATATGGAACAGATGCGCGCAGGGCTACTGGCTAAGAAGGGAGACCTGCCTACCGGACAGGCAGGTAAGAAAACAGTTGCGCTGGAGGATAAAATATATCAATTGGAATCTGCCTTGTTTGATGTAAACCAAACAGGTGCGCGCTGGGATATTTTCAGGAGTGGCGCGCAGGTGCTAGAGAGATTATTAGCCTTGGGGAAGGAAAGTCAGGTCTTTAGTGCCGATGCTACCCCTTCGAACCAACAAATAGAAGTGTATGACTTAACTGCCAAGCGGTTGGAAGAGTTGCAAAGTCAATTTGAATTGGTTCGTAAAAACCCTGAAATCAAGCAGATTGAGAAGAAAAAATGATCCAATGTTAAGTTTTTTTAACTTCTTGGTAATATTTGGATAACATCCTATTTTCGTGATTCAAAATTCAAAACACATGAAACAATTGATATTAAAAGGAAAAAAAGAAGTCAAAAACTTACTTGTTGATTCATTGCACCAAACCATTCAGGAGTTGGGTGTTTCAAAGTCATCGAAGAAAGCCGACAAGCTGGTAGAAAAAAGCGCTAATAAATTGGCGGCACAAGTGGCCAAGCAATTGAAGAAGCAGAGCAAGCAAGTTGCCAAAATGAAAAAGAAAACTGCACGCAAGAAAGAAGAGAAGGAATTGGTGACAGCGTAGGTTTAGAAGTTAGCGCTAGGCAATTTGCAGTAGGCAAAGTTAGGAATGACATATTCCCCCAACTTTGCCTATTCTATTTTTGAATGCTGCCTATTTTTCTTTTGTAGAAATTCATACAAAGAGATATTCAATAAGATCAATAGCATTCCGTAAAAAACATCTTCCACTGGGATGGTCGCTATTCGGATACCCAAGTTTTCATTGTTGTCATACCACACAATTGGTTCGTCTAACCCGCTGCCTGTCAAAATTCCATTTACGATCAAAAAAGGAATGATGATGAAGGCATACGACAGATAAAATCGTCCTAGAAATTTTGGCTTCCATACCCATTGGATCAAATTGATAGCGACCAGCAATCCAATGAAGGTCAAGGCCGTGTAGGCTTTATCATAGTTGATCGATGCAACGACTATGCATAGCGCAATCACGAAACCCGAAATGTATCTTTGATAAAATGGCAATACGTCTTTCTTAAAAAAATAATTGACAGCCTCGTAGGTGAAAATACACGCACCTGGTATGCACACAAAAAAGAATACTTCTTCGATGGGGAGATTGAATAGGTAAATCCCGGATACATACCGGGGGTTAAAACCCCACACGCCCATCGAGGTAAACCAAGCATCCCATGCAAGAAATAGAACACCGGGCAGTAGTACCGAAGGCAAAATAAACTTCCACTTTTTATAAACCGGATTGATGGGCAAAAAACTAAACACCAACGGGAAAATGATGGTCAGAAAATCAATTGCAGCGTAGTAATATTTTTCGGGGATCATTTCGTGTCAATTCATGGCTTAAAGCTTCAGGCCACACGCGACAAGCTTCTAGCAATTTTTCATTGCGTCTCCTGCCTTTCCCTCTTCACCTCAAACTTCTTCGGTTCAAACTTCTTTGGAGCGTACAAAAAACCAAATGCTTCACAGTTTTCTTTGCTGTGTTTTCCGTGATGGACGTAGTGCGCGTGCATCATACGCTGCAAGTACGAACTTCTTTTTTTAGGAATCCATTTAATGCGCTGGTGAACAATAATATCGTGGAATACCAAATAGAAAATTCCATAGCTTAAAATACCAAGACCCATTGCAAATAGATACGGGCTTGGGTAAATTGATGTAGAGACAACAATCAACGCGATGGAGGGTATACTAAATACGAGTGCAAACAAATCATTTCGCTCCAGCGCGTGGTTGTGTACGCTGTGGTGCGATTGATGCCATGTCCACAGAAAACCGTGCATTACATACTTGTGAGTAAACCACGCCACGCCTTCCATAAATAGAAACGTGCCGACACAGATCAGTGAACAAACTAAAAACGTGATCAAATCCATCTATTTCTTAAAATACTCTTCCAACACCTTGTACCGATGCTCAAAAATACGTTTTACCTCTTTGCCAACAAAGATGGCATGCGCCATCTGCCCGAGAATTCCCATTGGAATAGCGTAGTTTACTTCATCCGTCATCTCCACTCCGCCCGGCACTTCTTTAAAATGATGTTGGTGGTGCCAAAGTGCATACGGGCCAAACCGTTGCTCATCTATGAAATGCGATGGCTCCTTTACTTGGGTGATCTCCGTTACCCAATGCACCTTAATACCCGGCAAAATACTTACATGATAGCGAATGATCTGCCCTGCATAGGCCTTGTCGCCTCCAGAAATGTACAAAATCTTAAAGCCCATCTCTTCCGGGGTGATCTTGGAAAGATTCTTGGGCGTAGAGAAGAACTCCCAAGCCTCTTGTAATGAAATGGGCAAAACCTGAGTGCGTTTGAGATTATATATCTTCATGTTAGTTAAACACTTTTAACGCGAAAGGGTTTCCAACAGTATTACTTAATCATCTGCAATGCCGCATCGGCCGCATATACTACATCTTTGTTGCGATTGATTTTTAAAACACGTTCAATCGATTTCTCTGCGGGTGCGGCATCGGTGCCGATCTTCCCTAACATTTGTGTCAAGTATCGTCTCCCGCCTCGGTGACGATACGCATGGAGAGGATTTTTTATTGAAGATTCTGGGCGGCTGTCGCGAGGCGCGCCACCGGGCTTTTCGTTTCAATCCACGCGAGGCGCGTGGGATTTCCACTGCAATCCCTGCCGCGTGTGCAGACTCGATTATGACTTTTTGTTGGCGCATCGTCCCCGAGGCGGGAGACGATGCTTGACATAAAGATTAAAGTACACAGATTGTCCCACGGTCTTTGCCAAATTTTCCAATACCCAAGTGGTGGATCGAATTAATTTTGGTAAATAGCAACTAGGATTGATTTAACACTTTGCTCGATGATAATTTTTCTCAAAAGCAATCTGGCGTATTTGATAATATTTGCCATCTGCGGAGCCGGCTCCTTATTCCTTATTAACCTGATCCGGAAGCACCCCACTAAATATGGTTTTGAGAAAAGTTTGAAGAGTTTTTATTGGTTGCCGGGCTTAGCCCCACTAGTACTTTTTATCGTCCTTATCATAACAAATAAGGTTGAGGATATCAGCTTCGCCAATTCGTTGAATGTGCATCAAAATACTGTTGTTGTGCATGGGGTTGTTGAAACCGTTCGTGAAAGACCTGTTGACCAAGTATTGGAATCCATTTATACGAACAAAACCTATTTTTTGAATAAGGAGACTGGCACTGAACTATTCAGATTGGAAGGCCTTGAACCACTCTATGCTGTCGGAAACAAAATAATGATGCGTGGAGTTAACTATCAGGCCATTGATCTTACTACTAGCAATGTTGAAGCTGTATTTACTGAAGGTCAAATAAAATCGCGTGCTGAAGAGCAAGGTGAGAAAATTTTTTCTATGGAAATCGACTATGGTGATAATGCCTTTGCCATGCGTACAGTAAAAGATAAAACGTTCTATTATGATCCCATCGAACGAAAAGAAAATCCCACAGAAAGCCAGTCGCTATTGAAAGAAGGCCGGGCATCTTTCCCTTCATATACGCCAAAGAATGAAAATTTATTTCAACCGGAATTGGTAGGCACAACACAAGCAGGCATCGCTATTGTATTAAGCTATCAAGATTTAAATCATGATTACTTTATGCTCCATGGATTCAATCCTGATGGTGATTTGCTTTGGACGAAGCGTGATTCTGAAATTTCATCTTTACTGAAGGGTGAACTATTTTCCTATGAGGGCAAAACAACGACAACAGCTACAGATGAAAAGAATTTTTACTTTGCCAACAAGTACCGCATCGTTTGCATTTCAGCTGACACGGGTAAAACTAGTTGGGTTGTAAAAATTTAAAACATCAATTAAAGCGGAACATCTTTGGCTTAGCATTGTCTTCCGGTAAGGGGCGATGCGTGCTAAGTCGCTTCGTTCTCTGCCCGAGCCGATGGACGCAAAGTAAGATTTAGTTGGACTTAACACCCTTCGCTTTCATCGCTTGGTAATTTTCCATCAATTCACTCATTTGATTTTTGGGCAATGTGAATAGATTTTGAAGTTCCTTGTAGGAATTGGTGAATCCAACCAATTTATCTTTTACAGAATCCTCGGCAAGGCCGATCATGGCAGATGCTTCTTTGCCTAAAAAATAGCGGATTTGTGAGGAGGCGAAGAGCGCCTGTGGCTTGGGCAACACGCTTTCGTAATAGTTGACCAACTCTTTGGTGAGAACAATTCCTTCCTCTGTCTTTTTGAAATTTCTTTTTTTGATCTTTTCTGAAAGTAGCCGGGCCTCTTGAAAATTATTGGGCAGAAGCGCTTCGTCAATTCCCAATTGATAGCCGATGTATTTCCACACAAATAGAAAATCTTCTTTTTCTCGATCAGATAAAACATGACCCGACAATTGCAGCCCCAGCAAGATCACGTACGAAAACGCCATGTTGGTGCCGGCCATATCTTCTTGATTGATGGGCACTCCCCATGAAATGTCCCAAGTACCTTTTTGCAAATAGTATCTGGCCATCGCGTGGATCAATCGAGTTTTATTGATTTGAAACAAGCCACTTTTTCCGGCTTCTAAGTTGCCACTTTGTTGAACTGTTAAAGTAAATTCTCCCGTCTCGGCCAATCGCTTTCCGGGCGACTTGCGCATTTTTTCTGTTAAGTAAAGTGCTTTGTTGCCGGGCGAGGCTGCATAGCAATAGGGTAGGGACATTAATCCAAGTAGCGTCATGATGGGCAACGCGTAGTTTTCAAAAACTTTTTGCCCTTGTAAGATTCTCTTTTCATCGTACCAAATAGGTATTGGCTTTGGAGACAGTAAAAACTCTTTGCCCGGATGATCGCTTTTTAAATTTGAAATTTCTTTCTCTGACAAACTGAAGAGTTCGTAGAATTCAGCTTGTTGGTTCTTTTTGAAGATGTTTGAGATTGTGTCATCTGCGGCTGCATCGCCTACTTGACGTTGTAGGTCTAACAACTCGTTACTCCAATTCATTTTTGATACGGCCTGTTTCATAGAAAATATTTAATTTAAACTATCCACAATACTCTTCGCCATCTTCGGAAAAATTAATCCGTGAAAGGGTAGTACCGAGTACCAGTACAATCGTCCCCATAAACCGAGCGGACGATAGGTAGCGGTTTGATACAAAATCTTTTTGCTGCCATCTTCTTTAATTTTAAACTCGAGCCATGCTTCACCCGGTAATTTCATTTCGGCATACAGCAATAATCTACCATTGGGTCTATCTGCCACCAACACGCGCCAAAAGTCCAAGGCATCCCCCGCCTTTAAATCAGTATCGCTGCGCCTGCCTCTGCGCAATCCCACACCGCCTACCAGTTTGTCCATCACTCCGCGAATGCGCCACATCCAATTGCCAAAATACCAACCGCGGTTGCCGCCAATCGACCAAATGTTTTCGATCACCTCTTCTTTTTCCCGGATGAATGAAACAGAACGCTTGTCAGTGAACACCCCATGTTCTGGCACTTGTACATAGTCGAGGAAGTTTTTTTGCATTGTGCTCAGTGAAATCGAATCTTTCCAACTTGAGATTACATTTTTCTGACTAATTTTATCAAAGGCCAATTGCAACGCTTCTGTGTAGTTGAACAAATGGATCGGTACGATGTCTAAAATTCTTTTGTCGTTGCACACCACTTCGTTTTTCATGCTGCTCACTAAATTCCGCGCCAGCGAGAACGTAGTGGAGGTGACAAGCATCAACCAAAGAGATGAAAGTTTGGGTGTCAATACGGGAACGGTAAGAATGAAGCGTTTTAATCCGCGCACCTTGGCAAAGCCCATAAGCATTTGTTTGTAGGTGAGAATTTCCGTTCCACCAATGTCAAACGTTTGATTATAAACTGCGGGCTTAAGCATAACCCCACTCAGGTATTCAATCACGTTGCGTATGCCAATCGGCTGACATTTTGTTTTCAGCCACTTCGGGGCTACCATCACGGGAAGTTTTTCTACCAAGTCGCGGATAATTTCAAACGAGGCACTGCCCGAGCCGATGATGATGGCAGCACGTAAAACGGTAAGAGGTGCTTTCCCTTGTCGCAATAAATCTTCTACATTTTTTCTTGAAAGCAAATGATCGGAGAGATCGGCATCGTTCACAATTCCACTCAAGTAAATGATTTGCTGGCAGGAAGTTCGATTCATGTAATGCACAAAATTCTGTGCTGATTGCGCCTCCAACTTGGTAAAATTGGTATTGGAAGAACTCATGGAGTGTACCAAGTAGAAAGCAACGTCAATATCGGTGGGTAATTCTTTAGATGATCCGACATCATTCAAGTCAACCTCCACTACGGAGACCTGTTTTAAAAATTCTTGTGAAAAATCATCCCAGTCAAACCTGCGTTCATCGCGTACCAAACAGACTACGAAATGGCCCGCTTCCACTAATACGGGCAGTAATCTTCGACCAATGTAACCGGTAGAACCTGTGAGTAAAATTTTCATATTATAGATTGATGAAGTTGCTTCTCGCATTTTTTCCAAAACGAGAAAAAGGAAGGATAGTAGCCAGTGACCGTTGGGTATATCCACTCGCGACTGTCTTTAGTGCCGGGGTAGTGCGTAAATGCGGGATGTTCTTTAGAGATCAAGGCTGCATCTCCTAACTCAGAGCCTTGATACATTCCTTTAAGTTCCGCTACTTCGCCCACCATGGGTTGAATTTCGGAAATATTGTCCGATAAACGTAATACAAAGTCCAATACCTTTTTGCCGACAGGGAATTTTTGAAAGTGAGAAGGCTCTAAGAGCAACACCCGGTTTACATCTTCTTCTTTTCGCCACAGCGGATCTAAGTTGTAGGAGTTGTAAATCAACGTAGGCTTGGTAATATCTAGATTGAGAGTTTTTGCAGTCGGAAGTTCTATTGTCAGTAATGGTTTGCTTATATTTCTCAACTGATCCGGAACTGAAATTGTTGCAAGGCTTTCTACTGGCCTATCTAAAAATGTATGATGTTGAGAGGAATGGGTATAGCGATTGATATTCTCTTGATTGCAATAGTATTTTTTTGACGAGAAGGCACCAGCAACCCACTGCCAGCTACAGGCGTTGCTGGCCACATCACCATCTAGCAAATGATAATACATCCATTGTGACGGAGTAGACCAATGTGCACCACCGATATTGCAAGCCATGCTGGCCACATACATGCGCACGTGATTGTGCAGGTAGCCAGTTTTATAAAAATCAGTAATCAAACCATCGATTGCGGTAATACCTGTATTTGCTTGTTCAATGGAATCTATCATTTCAGAATGTAGCACATTGCTTTGTGGCTGCTTCATGTCTCGCAGCAAGGCATCACCTTTGGCTTGCCACACCCGTTGAAAATATTCGCGCCAAGCTAGTTCTTGCAAAAACTTTTCGATAGTGGCCGGATCATACACTTTGCGAAGAATTGATTCTTGAATTTGTTTTACGCTGATCACTCCTCTTGAAATATAAGGAGATAAATACGAGACCGCTCCACTAACAAAGTTTCGAGTCCTGCCATATTGTTTTGGATTTATTTCATCAATTCTTTTTAAGATAGAACGGTAGTCTGTTGGAAATTGAACTACCTCTGGTTTCTCGTTCGGAAATAATTCGCCTGTCATCTTTTACTGATTTTATTTAGCGCAATTGATTTCTGCCGTGAGCATTTAAATCGATTAATCTCATCACCCCTCAAACTTGCGTGCTTAGTAGTTTGGCCGTTGGTGCGGGTGCGCCATGATTTAAAGCTGGTGGGCTTCAATTCTCTTCGCATTAATTTAATCACATCCGCTTGCTTCAACCCAAATTGCAATTCAATGGCTTCAAAAGTTGTACGGTCCTCCCACGCCATTTGAATGATGCGGTCAATATCTGTTTCGAGTAGGGGTTCTTTCATAACTCTAGTTGAAGTGTTTTCTCCTTTTCCGTTTTTCGGTTTGTATGAAGTTTTAAAATCCGCCTATTTTCCTTTTGTACTTCTTTTGATTTTTTTGTCTGCCAAAGCTTTTCCCTCGCATGCCTGGCAGTTTCGGAAATGGAAACTATAGGGTAGGGATAGTCGCTCCCAATTTTTACTTGATACAATTGTTGCTCCAACTCAGTCATCTTCCATGGTTGATGAATATGGTTTGCAGGAACTGGGCTCAGTATTGGTATCCATTTTTTAATAAAAGCTCCTTGGGGGTCGTGATCCATACTCTGTTTGACTGGATTATAAATGCGGATTGTGTTTACACCCATGGTGCCTGCCTGCATTTGAAACTGCGGATAGTGAATGCCGGGCTCATAATCTAGAAACTGCCTTGCTAGAAAGTGAGCACCCGCTTGCCACGGTTGCCAGAGATGATGAGTGAAGAAAGAAACTAATAAGCTCCGCATCCTAAAATTTAAATAGCCAGTGTTCTTAACACATTGAATGCAAGCATCAATCAATGGGTAACCAGTCCAACCGGCCTCCCAAGCGGCCACTAGATTGCCATCGGCTTTATTCCTAATTTCGTTGAATCCCTCGTTCAGGTTTTCAAATTCTAGGCGACATTCGCTTTCAAATTTTTGAATGAAGTGGCAATGCCAATGGAGGCGATTGCCAAAAAATTGAAGATTTCTCTTATCACCGGTTTTTGAAATAGCTTCCAGAGTAGCTTGATATACCTGTTTCATACTAAGGTTGCCCCACGCCAAGTAGGGTGACAGACGACTGCAACTTTTGCGGCTTTCTTCCGGCTTTGAAATGTGTTTGTTATAGTTGGATTTACGTTGATACAGAAAACTTAACAAATATTGATTTGCTGCAGCAGGACCACCCGGTTGAAATTGAGGATTGGATTGAAACAGAGTGGTGTAAGATGGCAATAAATCAACAGGTAAGTGAATGCTAGTTAGATTTTTCAAGTCCACCGAATAAAGCGGTGAGCTCATGATGTGCATCCAATTTTGGCTGAATAATTTCCGGTTGCTAAGTCCTCTAATGACTCCATTTGTGGGAGACTCTTTCCACACGATATTTTTTTCCTTACAAAAGGTAGCTACGGATCGGTCGCGCGCATACGTCAAATTATTTCCTATTTCCTCGTGTGAGAAGATGGCTTTGACTTCAAATACCTCCTCCAATTTCCGGAAGACAGCCAACGCTTCTTCATGAACCGTATAGATATGATGACCCCACTCAGCAAGTGTCTTATTCAACTCAGTGAGTGACTGCTGGACAAATCGCCAATGTCGTTCATCGCTATCGGCAAAACTCATTACCGAGGGTTCATAGAAATAGATCAGGAGAGTAGGAAGATCACTTTCACGCGCTCGGAGCAAAGGCTGATGATCAATTAAGCGCAAATCTCTTTTGAACCAAACAATATTTATACGTTGATTACTCACCTAGTTGTGCGATAACTGTTTTAAAAACTCTTCTGCACGCTGAATGTGTACCTGCTGCTTTTCAGCAGGCATTTTATCAAACGTTTTCACCAACATTCCCAATCTCGGATTTTTCAAAAAGAAATCGCGATGCGTGTGCATGAATCGCCAGAATAGCCCGTCCCATGTCGGTTGCCAGTCACCTTTTTGGTAATCGCCCATTTTCATTAGGTAATTGCTTCCGCTGATATAGGGCTTGGTGGCCATCAGTCCGCCATCGGCAAACTGACTCATGCCATACACGTTAGGCACCATCACCCAATCGTAAGAATCGATGAACAGTTCCATAAACCATTTGTAAACTTCATCGGGGTCAAACTCGCAGAGCAGCATAAAATTTCCCAGCACCATCAACCGCTCGATGTGATGGCAATAGCCAGTGGCCAACACTTTTTTAATAGTACTATCTATAGGCAATATCCCCGTAATTCCATTCCAAAACGATTCAGGGATCTTTCGAGTAAACTTCCAATAGTTAGTTGTACGTTCTTGGGGCCCTTTGTGTAGGTACACGCCTCTAATAAATTCACGCCACCCTAAGATCTGGCGAACAAATCCTTCGCAGGAGTTTATTGGAATGTTGTTCTTGTTGGTGAAGGCAACAGCTTCGTCAATAATTTCTTTGGGAGTCAGCAAACCCACATTCAACATAGGCGTCATTACGCTGTGGTGCAAGATACTTTCGTTGATAACTAACGCGTCTTCGTAAGCGCCAAATTCTTCAAAGCGATTTTTTAGAAATTGCTTAAGCCACGCACGACTTTCAGCAAAGGTGGTTGGGTAGATAAACGAGCTATTTATTTCGCCATAGTGATCAGCAAAGTTTTTGTCCACATATTCGATGGCCTCTTTCCAATAGTTGTTCTGTGTAGGAAATTGTACGGTGGGGGGCTTTTTGTTTTTCGGATATTTTAATCGGTTCTCGGTATCGAATGTCCATTTACCGCCTTCGGGCTGTAATTTATCATCCACTAATATTTTAAAATGCGTGCGCTGATGTTTATAAAAATCTGTTTGGTAAAATCTTTTCTTTCCAGAGAAGTACCCATCCACCTGCTCATTGTTCAGCAAGAATAATGGAGAGTCATGCCAGACTTTTTCTAACTGACAAGATTTTGCTTGCTGCGTGATTCTTTTCTCCAACCAATTATCAACAGTATCGCAATAATGGATTTCATCAACACCTTTCTCTTTTAAATGGACAAGTAACTTTCGGATATCAGCTTTTTTATCTTTAACCTCAATGTAGGTTACTTCATATCCTTTATCTTTCAAAAAATCCTGATACGCCCTCATACTAGCACGATGAAAGACAAGTTTCTGTTTGTGAAACTTATAGTGAGTAAAGAAGAGCGGTTCTTCAACTAAATAAACAGGCTGACTCTTTTTAAGTACAGGATTTTTTTCAAATAGTTGATGTGGAAAAATAATGGAGGCGGCACTCATCTCAGTTCTTTGATTTATTCATCCGGCATCTATCGCTACAATACTTTACTTCATCCCATACTTTTTCCCACTTCTTGCGCCACGCAAAGGGCCGTGCACAGACCACGCAGGTTTTACTTGGCAGATTTTGCTTTTTATGCATTTTCATACCTAGATGCGAACCAATTTATTTTCTCTTAAATCGTCTAGCATTAATAGATTGTTGTGATTGGTTTTGAATCCATTTACGTCAAACAAGAAAATAGTATGATCTCCCGCCTCTTTCGCCCATCGTTTTTCTAGTTTTAGCCAGGCTGCGCAATTGGATAGAACAAGCTTGTCATCCCAGATTTCGAGTTGTTTCCTTTTGGTAAGATACTTTTCTTTGTTATAATTTTTTCCGCTTTTCTTACCCAATACATTAACTAGCCCGAGGTGCTGTTTGCCTAATAGTTGAAGAACTGCTGTATCACTTTGCTCGATGTTATTAAGTGATTGCGTATTGTGATATACGGCTACCATATATCTTTTGGGTGACATACTCACGGCTGAGACGTACGTGCAAATATTCATATTCACCTGCTCGCCATCATAGGTGGCCAAACTATACACCGGAATGTTCGCGAGATTCCAGGGGCGCTTCATTGCTAACTACACTTTTAAGCTCGACATGCCGCCATCAGCATGAAGTACTTGCCCGGTGATCCAACTTGATTTTTCAGATAATAAAAATTCTGCAAGGTTGGCCAAGTCTTCGGGCTTGCCTATTTTCTTGAGTGGATGGCGTTGCGCATTCGCTTCTTTCTTTTCTTCTGTATTGAGGAGAGTTCCGGCAAGTGGAGTGTCAGTAATGGAGGGAGCAATACAATTAACTCTGATCTTGGGCGCAAACTCAGCCGCTAGTGCTTTGGTCAGTCCTTCCACTGCTCCCTTGGAAGAGGCCACTAACGAATGAAAATTAAATCCTGTCTGCACCGCAATTGTAGAAAATAACACGATTGATGGGCTAACGGCATTTTTTAATTTTGGCAAACACGCTTGGATTACCTTAACCGCCCCCACTAATTGCAATTGGTAGTCAGAAATAAAGTCTTCGGGCTTAAAACGAGCAAAAGGTTTTAAATTCACAGCACCCGGGCAATAAACCACCCCATCCAATGTATCGGGTACAAAACTTAGGTCTAAACTTTCATCCAACACATTAAGCGACTGATACGCTGCAAAACCTGAAGCGGGGTGGGTGGTTTTGTTAAAGGTTCCAACTACTTGATGGCCAGACGCTATTAGCTGTTTTGCCAAAGCCGAACCAATGCCAGAAGAGGCTCCTACGATCAATATGTTTGCCATAATCTTCTTAACCATTATTTAAGCTACTTGTTTAACTTTTTTCTGAAACATTGAACTTAAATCGTAATATTACGATTTACAATGTATGGGACTTAGCAAAACAGAAGAATTTACAAAAGTGCAGAATGATTTGGCCGTATTGGCCAAGGCGTTGGGGCATCCGGCAAGGATTGCTATCCTACAGTTCCTGATCAAGTCGAAATCATGCGTCTGTGGCGATATCGTAGATGAATTGCCCTTGTCACAATCTACAGTTTCGCAACATTTGAGCGAGTTGAAAAAGGCTGGATTGATCAAAGGGGACATCGATGGTCCAAGCGTATGCTATTGTATAGATGAAAAAGTGTGGGCTCGAGCCAAGAAAGTGGTAGGTGATTTATTTGAAAGCCATAAGGGCATTAACTGCTGTTAACTATTTTTTTGAAAATATCGATCGCAATATTGCGATAAAGAAAGCGGAATGAAATTATAAACTATTAAATCTACAAGTATGACAACTACAGAAACAGGCGAACAACTGAAACAATTGGTAAAGGAGAAGTACGGACAAATTGCGGAACAGAGTAAAGAGAGCAACGAAGCGAGTTGTTGTGGAGCTACCAGCGGCTGCGCAACAGTTGATTATACAGTAATGGCCGATGACTACTCCAACTTAAAAGGCTACGTGGCCGATGCTGATTTAGGCCTTGGTTGTGGAATACCCACTGAATTTGCGCAGATCAAAGAAGGTGATACTGTCATCGACCTTGGCTCTGGTGCGGGCAATGACGCCTTTGTGGCTCGATCGATTGTTGGTTTGACCGGAAAAGTAATCGGTATTGATTTTACCGAAAAGATGATTGTTAAGGCAAAGATCAATGCCCAAAGATTAAATTACACGAATGTGGAATTTCGCCAAGGTGATATTGAGAATATGCCAGTGGCTGAGAAAATTGCAGATGTAGTTGTAAGCAATTGCGTGCTGAACTTAGTGCCGAACAAAAAACAAGCATTTGCCGAAACATTTCGTGTACTGAAAGCAGGTGGTCATTTCAGTGTTTCTGATATTGTGTTGGTGGGAGATTTACCTGAAGGCTTACAGGAAAGTGCGGAGATGTATGCAGGTTGTGTTTCGGGTGCGATTCAAAAGGACAATTATTTATTAATTATCAGGGAAGCAGGTTTCTCCAATATCAGCATTCAAAAAGAAAAGCAAATCATCTTGCCCGATGAAATAGTAAAGGACTATTTATCTCTTGAAGCGATGGAAGAATTTAAAAAGGGCACTACAGGAATTTTTAGCATAACTGTGTACGCAGAAAAACCATATTCATGCTGTGGCCCTACTGGTTGTAGTCAGTAAATAGCCAAAGAATATGAAAAAAGTATTGGTACTGTGCACGGGCAACAGTTGTCGAAGTCAGTTAGCGGAAGGTTACTTACGCTATTTTACCATCCGCAAAGCAGAGATATTTAGCGGGGGTATTGAAACGCATGGAGTAAATCCGCGCGCCATTGCAACCATGAAAGAAGATGGCATCGATATTTCATCTCACACCTCCAACAATGTGGATGAGTACAAGGATATCTATTTCGATTTTGTGATTACCGTGTGCGATCATGCAAACGAAGCTTGCCCGGTGTTCCCAAGTTCTGCAAAGAGATATCATTTTAATTTTACCGATTCAGCAAAGGCGAAGGGGCGTGAAGAAGAAATCATGGCGCAATTCAGATTGGTGAGGAATCAAATAAAAGAGTATTGTCAAAGATTTGTGTTTGAGAATTTGTAAAAAGATGTTTAGGTGCAGCCAAAGTTTTGTATTATGAGCATCGTCCTCGAAATGGGAGACGAAGCTTGATATAAAATTTCGCTAATACAAAATCTGTCAACTTTTTTCAGGACGATACAGGGCGCACCGTTATAAAGATGTTGGCAACGTGTTTACTTCTGGGCGCATCGTCCCCGAAACGGGAGACGATGCTTGACATAACTCCAATAATTCAGTTCAAGCTATAAATGTATTGTCAAGCTGCACCCTTTCAGCCAATGGTTTTGTTTTATTCACTTTTCGATTGTAATTCCAAATCGTTAAGCTGATGAGTGGCTGACCGATTGCGATAGGAAGGATGAGCAATAGAACTTGAGGTAGAAAAGGAAATAATTTTGAGTTGTTGACCAGAAAGGCAGTAATCGCTGCAATAAATCCGTGCGACATTCTAAAAATATGGATGAAAAGCCAATAGTATTTATTGCTTGGCCTTTTTACGTAGTTATAAAAATCAACACCTGTGCAATACAATCCTATAGTGGAGAAGGCAAAGAGTACTATTGAAAAGAAGAGATCGGTATCTAAGTTAATTATACCTAAAAAGATAAATACGTTTGATGTCACAAACATTCCAATCGACAAAGCCCAATCTACCCAAGCAGGTTTTTGTTCTTTGTGAAGAGTTTTTATAAACAAGATTCTGTAGCCCGAGGCTGCTTGATAGAAACTAATGATGGCTATGGGAATAAAAATGTGAAGTTCAGGTCTGAAAATTCCCGCATTCAATCCCAACAATGTGGTGACAGTCATTGACCAGAAAAATACCTTACCAGCAGTTCGATGAGTAGTTTGCCCTTTCGTAGCTGTCATGGCAATAAGGCCACTAATCAATGTTAGGCTACCTGCGATGATGTGAATGGGTTTTAGGATTTGTAGGATACTCATGAATTGCTTATATTTTTGCTAGATTTTTTTTTCACCCAATGCTTCTTTGTAAGTTTTCAACACTCGCTCTCTCGCAAACTTATGCTCCACAATTGGTTTGGGATAACTAGCCGTTCCAAACTCTGATACCCATTTTTTGACGTATTCTAACTTCGGATCGAATTTTTCTGTTTGTAATCCAGGATTGAACACACGAAAGTAAGGAGCCGCATCGCAGCCCGAACTGGCCGCCCATTGCCAGCCGCCATTGTTAGAGGCTAAGTCGAAGTCCAGTAATTTTTTAGCGAAGTAAGCTTCACCCCATCGCCAGTCAATCAATAAATGTTTGGTCAAGAAGCTTGCTACGATCATACGAACACGGTTGTGCATAAACCCAGTAGTATTGAGTTCACGCATACCCGCATCGACAATCGGGTAGCCCGTCTTTCCTTCGCACCAAGCTGCAAATTCCGTTTCATTGTTTCTCCACTTTATTTTATCGTAAGCAGGTTTGAACGACTTGGTTACGATGTGTGGAAAGTGCCACAGAATTTGATGATAAAAATCTCGCCAGATCAATTCATTCAACCATGTCTCGTTTTTCTTTTGAGCCACTTGCGCCAACTTGCGAATGCTAACGGTACCAAATCGAAGATGGACACTCAATTTAGTTGTTCCCGCCACGGCAGGAAAATTTCGTTGCTTGTCGTATTGCTCAACAATGGATTGCTTGATTACTCGTTCAGGAAAATGAAAGTCGCTTTCGCGAAAGCCAATATCCGAAAGTGTAGGGGCTACAATGGGTTTTACTTTTTTGAAATGCTCAAAATATTTTTCAGTCGGATAACTATTTAATGTATCCGGTGCTAAAGTATTCTTCCACTTGCGGCTGTAAGGAGTGAAAACAGTGTACGGCTTGCCATCGTCTTTTGCCACTTCACTTTTCTCAAAGATCACTTGATCTTTAAAAGTCTTGAAGGCAGAGCCCTTTTTCTCTAAAATATTTTTTATCTGCTCATCGCGGTGGATGGCGTAGGGTTCGTAATCGAGATTGGTGTAAACTGCTTTGAGAGAAAGTTCTTGAAATATTTTTATTGGATTACCCTGAAGAACTAGCAAGGAACTGCCCATTTCCTCAAGTTGCTTTTTCATCACCATCAAAGATTGATGAATGAAGGCAACACGCAAGTCGGTCTTGTCTTCGAGCTTATCTAGAATTTCACTATCGAAAATAAAGACGGGAAGGACTTCAGGGTTTTCTTTCAGCGCATGATAAAGTCCGGCATTGTCTTGCAGACGTAGATCTCGCCTAAACCAGAATAAGGTGGTTTCGGAGCCGATAAGTTTATCAGCGATTGGCTGTGTGAAGGGCTTCAATCTCTTTTTCCAATTTATCGATGGCCTCCATCTTTACTGCGTATAATTTCAAATCGCCTGAGCGCTGCACGTGCATAGCTTCTTCCAACAGCTTTTTACGCTTATTCTCAAGGTCTTTGATTGGATCTTTTTTAAATAGTGAAAACATACCTTTTTCTTTTTAACACCAAATAACACATTTGGTTAGGAATACAATATATTAAAATTAATCTACAAACCTTTGCTCGTCTCTCAATAAAAAAAGGCCGTATCTTTTGGATACGACCTTTGTGATGAAAGAATTAATCTTATTTCGGCATGATGACAGAGTCAATCACATGGATTACTCCATTTGACGCTTCTAAATCTGCAGTTACCACAGTAGCACCATCAATTTTCACACTTCCGTTGATTGACACTGTAATTTCTTGACCATTTACTGTTTTCACTTTTTGTCCGTCAACTAGCCCTGATGACATAGCTTTAGCTCCTACTACGTGGTAGGTAAGAATCGCAGCTAACTTTTCTTTGTTTTCTGGCTTGACCAATTCCTCAACAGTTCCTGCTGGAAGTTTAGCAAATGCCGCGTTGGTGGGTGCGAACACTGTGAAAGGACCGTTACCACTGAGGGTATCGGCTAACCCTGCAGCCACCACGGCCGCTACTAACGTACTGAAATCTTTGTTGCCTGAAGCAATCTCTACAATGTTTTGCATTTTTAATATTTTGGTTTAATTATACTCTAAGTAACATGATACCGGGGCTTATGTTACATTAAGTTTAAAAGTAGATATTGTTATTGGTTGGTAACTTCACATTGTCATAGAATAATGTCCCATCAGTGAATTTTTAGAGGTAGGAAATTCGATTATTAGTAGTAAATTATATAGCTTATCTTGCTTCCATGGAAATTTCAGATTCAACCTACTTGATCACAGCTCTCAAATCAAGAAATCAACGACTTGAAGAGCGCGAGCGCGAACTTGCAGAACAAAAGGAGGAACTGCAAGCACAAAAGGAGGAACTCACTGCTGCCATTGAAGAAGTGGTGTTGAAAAATAACTCGTTGACCGAGACGCTGCAACAACTTCAAAAGCGCAACGAAGAATTAGATCAAATTCTCTATCGTGCTTCGCATGATTTGAAAACCCCCGTTTCATCATTGGATGGATTGCTGGATCTATTGCAGGGAGAAAACCTGACACCCGCGCAGCAAAATATTCATCAATACATGGAGCAAAAGGTTTCTCAAATGAACGACATACTCAAATCGTTGACCATGTTCGCTCAAGCGTCCTTTGACAAAATTGATGTGAAAGAAGTTTTATTGGAGAAAACGGTTCAACAAGTCATACGCGATCTAAAGTACCTTCCCAATTTCGGTAATGTAAACATCGAAGTCGCGTATAGCGAGTTGGAAAACGTTCGAACAGATGAACTTGTATTGTACAATATTCTTAAATGTTTGATCTCGAACTCCATTACCTATAGAGATACCCTACAAGAAGGATTTGTATGGGTCAATTTTAGTAAATCTGAAACAAACTTGTCGGTTGAAGTTATTGACGATGGGGAAGGTATCTCGCCCGCTATCAGCAGCGAAATTTTTAATATGTTCTATCGCGGTTCAGAGCGCTCACTCGGGCAAGGTTTAGGACTTTATATTGTCAAAAGTGTTGTCGAGAGAATGAAAGGGCAAATTCGTTGGATCAGCAAATCTGGCAAAACGACTTTTCAAGTCATTCTGCCAGAAAGCTAACCTTTAGGTTTTAGGCTGCTCAAGTTCTTTGAGATACATAAGTGTATCTTCCATCATCAGCCGTTGCGAGGCACAAAGTTCAATCAAGTAAGACAATTTTTTTTCGATCTCAAGTATTCTTAGTACTTGGAGTCGGCTCAGCTCATCGAGTTGGATCTGAACATCAAGAGTAAGCGATTTAATTACTTGCTCATAACCAGACTTCATCTCATCTACGCTCAGCTCGGTCTTTACCTGCGAAACTTCTAAATCTAACGCACTAGTAAGTGCCAAGATTTTTTCTTGTAAACTGTTATTGCTGGTAAGATCCGTTATCATCGCAAAAAAATTTTATTCTGAAATAGCCTGCTCAAGAGAATCCGCGTAGGCGATATCCATCAATTTAAATTTACCATTGGGATGGATGGTGTTTATTTTTTCACGCCCAATCTTTACGCTCTGGCGAAAAACATTGTCCGCTGGGAGAATCTTCCTATGCGTATTTAGTCCAAGATCAAACATCTTTTCCTTCCATTCCACAAAGTACCATTCCATGGATGGCTGATGAAACACAGAAAGCTTCCTCTTATCAAATATCAGCTTAGTAATTTTCTCTTTAGCCGTCAATTCACCAATAAAATTGAAAATTTCCTTAAACTGATCGATGGGAATGTAAGTGGTGAGAGCCTCCACGACTGCTATATGTGGTGAATCTTTAACAACTGATACAACTGTGTGCAATAATCGTTTCTTTTCTATCAGTTGAGTTTTCTTTTCTGATGTCTCCATAGTCGTTATTTATTTATTTTGTTGTTATAACAGCCGCCTCCTATTAAAGTTACGATACAATCCCGTTTATTTTTTTACTATCTAAACGATACAATATTCTGAAAATAAAATTGGCTCGCACTTTTCAGCATGAGCCAACCCAATTTAATATTAAGAAATACTACTTTGGCAATGAAACCATGTCAGTAACGTGGATAACGCCATTGGTCGCTTTCAAATCAGCAGCAACTACTATCGCCTTTCCACCTTTTGCATCCGTAATGATTACTTTACCTCCTTCGATAGAAGCTTTCAACTCTTGACCGTTTACTGTTTTCACAACAGCTGTGCCGTTACCTTGTTTTATTAAACCTGTTAGGGTGGTAGCATCCACACTGCCTGCAACCACGTGATAGGTAAGAATTCCGCTCAACGTAGCCTTGTTCTCTGGTTTTAACAAAGTTTCTACCGTTCCTTTCGGTAATTTATCAAACGCTGCATTAGTCGGGGCAAATACAGTAAACGGTCCCGCACCTTGTAACGTTTCTACTAAACCAGCCGCTTTCAAAGCAGATACTAACGTGGTGTGGTCTTTAGAACCAACGGCTACACCTACAATGTCTTGAGCTTTTACAGCAGACGCAAATACGATCAACGTGAGAAGACCGGTAATTTTTAAGAAGTTTTTCATGTTTTTGGTTTTATTTTTAATATTAATATGCAACAACATGTTGCCCGCTTTGTTCAATTTCAAAGTAAAATAAAGCTTAAAGCCTTTAGAAAGGCCAATCAGCGATCAATAGAACTTAAAACTTTTTTCATGAAAGTGTTGGCTGCATCTTTTTCAGAAGAACCTTCGCTTATTAAATGATGGACCTCCAGCGCTCCGCATAAATTTGAAATTAATTCTCCTATGACATCCGTTTCTTCGCCTTTTAGACTTGGGGCTTCTGAAATACATTCAAGTACTTTGATAGCCGTTTCGATTTCTTGAACAGTTGAGCTTTTCTGTATTTGTCTAATTACGGGTAACTTCATCGATTAAAATTTTTAGTTGTTCCTCCTTATTAGTTTGAACCTGGCCGTGTAGAATTCCCTTTTTAAAACTGGCGAAGGTTGGTAGATTCGTAACGCCTGCCAGTTTTCGGGAAGCTGGAAATTTTTCTGCATCCACTAGAACGAAAACAGTATGTTCTTTTTCAACCGACAGTCGCTTAAACTTTGGTTTCATAATTCTGCAGTTGCCGCACCAACCGGCAGAGTACTGCACTACAACAGTATCATGTTGGTTAACCAACTCTTGTAAATTATCTTCGGCCAATTCAATCATCATTTTTTAATTTTAATTTTTTGAGAGATAGGCCGCTACTCCTTGCGCACTCGCCACCATAGCCTCCGTCCCTTCCTCCCAATTGGCCGGACACACCTCACCAAATTTTTCTACATGCAATTGAGCATCGATCAACCGAATGTATTCATCAATATTTCTCCCCAACGGAAAATCGTTGATTGATTCGTGGCGCACAATACCTGTTTTGTCAATGATAAAAGTTCCCCGGTAGGCAAAAGGTGCACCGTTAAACGACCATGCTCTAGTAATCGCGTCAAAAGAATATTCCCCACCTAACACGCCATAATTTAGTGAAACTATTTTAGCTGAATCGGCAATGATCGGGAAGCTCACTCCCTGAATACCTCCATTGTCTTTGGCGGTATTGAGCCATGCCAAATGCGTTTCTTCTGTGTCCGTAGAGCAGCCAATGACAACGGTATCTCTCTTTTCAAACTCTTCTACTTTCTCCTGAAAGGCATGGATTTCGGTAGGACAAACGAAAGTGAAATCTTTTGGGTAAAAGAATAATATGACATTCTTTTTGCCAACATACTGGTCGAGGCTAAAATTTTCAACGATCTCTTCGCCATTGATTACGGCTCCGGCTAAAATTTTTGGTGCTTGTTTTCCAACTAATGTCATGATTTATAAATATTATTGATATACTCCTTCAACAAGTTATTGAATTTATTGTTCTCACTATTATTAAAAGTATTCGCTGCAATCGGTAGCATAAAAAAGAGTTACCTTTTTATTCAAATAACTTTGCAACATTGATTAACATAACGACTTGAAAATGGAAAATTGGAATTTTGATTCAAACGCTTCTATCAAGTTTTCAGGTAGCAAGGTAAGTGGGACTTTTGGCAACCTTAAAGGCAAAATAGTATTCGATCCCTCAGATTTGGCCAACGCCAATATGGAGGTTTTAATAGAAACATCAACAATTAAAACAGGCGATAGTTTAAAAGACAAACACGCCAAAAGCAAAGATTGGTTTGATGTAGAGAAGTATACAACCATAAAGTTTGCCTCCTCTATTTTTACTAAGACGGGTAAGGGTTTTACAGTAAATGGTACGCTGCAACTTCACGGAATCTCAAAGACTGTTGCCATTAGCTTTCAGTTTGTTAGTTCTCGAGATAAAGGAACGTTTACGGGGGCTTTTAAGTTAAACAGAATGGATTATGGAATTAAAGGAAACTTTTTTGGTTTTATAGTTGGCAATGAAATTGATGTTGAACTAAAAGTGCCAGTGAAAAAATAGCACTTAAAATGACCTTTTAACATGCTCCCGTGAGCATCAATAGGAGTTGTGACAAGAAGTATATAAAGCCACTATTGCAATTTTTTAGAATTTAATTCATTGTTAATATATGCAACTGATCTCATCCTCAACTATTCAAACTTGGGAACGATTTTACCGGGCTAATTTTATCAATAGCCTCACCGGTTTTAAATCTGTTAGTTTAATAGGAACGGTAAATCAAAATGGGCAGCACAATCTTGGCATATTCAGCAGCATCGTTCATATTGGCTCGCAACCACCTCTGGTGGGTTACATCAACCGGCCTCTTAAGGCTGCTCCGCACACTTTAGCGAATATTGAAGCAACGGGTGTTTATACAATCAACCATATCCATCCTTCCTTTTTGGGAAAAGCCCATCAAACAAGTGCCAAGTACCTCGAAGGCGTGAGCGAGTTTGAAGAGGTAGGACTCACACCTGAATTTTTAGAAAATACTATAGCTCCATTTGTGAAAGAGAGTCGGGTGAAGTATTCATTGACTTTAAAGGAAATTATTCCTATCCGGCTGAACGATACCTATTTAGTGATCGGAGAAATACAAAGTGTGAAATTAGAAGACAATATTTTATTGGCAGACGGCTTTCTCTCATTAGACAAGGCTCAATCTATTTGCAGCAACGGTATTGACGGTTATTATTCAACATCATTGATCGATCGATACGACTACGCAAAACCAGCGGGTGAAATTCAAAAATTGACCAAATGACTTCCGGAAATTTTTTGTCCGCTCAATGGGAATATCTTGCCATGTTTAATTATGAGGTAGATCCGGCTGTCTTACAGAAACATTTACCTCCGTTTACCGAAATCGATTATTTCCAAGGTAAGGCGTTGGTGAGTATTGTTGGCTTTATGTTCAACAATACAAAAGTCTTTGGACTACGGTGGCCAGGCCACGTAAATTTTGAAGAGGTAAATCTTCGGTATTACATCAAGCACTTTGATGGCACCCTTTGGAGAAGAGGCGTGGGATTTGTTTCAGAGATCGTTCCCAAGGCGATTATTTCCGGAATGGCGAATTTACTTTACAACGAGCACTACAGCGTGGCAAAGATGAGGCACAACATCACTACGATAGATGATGTTCTTTCTGTTTCGTTCGAGTGGCAAAAGAAAAAGCAAGCTTGGAATTCAATGAATATTAAGGCAGCGACTTTTTTGACTAACATAGAATCAGATTCGGAAGAAGAATTTATATTTGAACATTACTATGGCTACAACCGACTAAATCCCACCACCACAATTGAGTATCAGTTAGCACATCCTCGTTGGCAAGTATATCCTGTCAAGGATTATTCGATTAGTTGTGATATCGAAAAACTGTACGGTAAAGAGTTTGCTCCTTTTATTAACCAGAAAGAACCTCACTCTGTATTTCTCGCGAGAGGATCTGAGGTTATCGTGAAAATGCCGTCAAGGATATATATTTAACCGGAGACCTCGTACCCGTAATAGTCGCGCTTCAACCAAAAATAGGCTAGCCCCCACATGAGAACCGTTTCTATCAGATAGATTTTGAACAACACTAATATAAAGGAAATCAAAAATAGCCCGAGCGTCCAAGTGGTATGTTTGTCCATGTTGAATTCAGATTGAAAAAGTTTGCAATGAATCAGCGTGAGGTAGCCGGTTGCAAATATTACAGCCCCCGTCAAATCTAAAATGTGCACACCTCGAAGTGCGAGCATACCGATCTCTGGCAGAAGGAGGACTGAGTAGACCAGCGCCATTTTTAAAAATCGCTCGGGTAATGAGATTGGCATCCCTCGTAAAAATCGTAAATACGTTTCTTCAAACTTTCGTAACTCGAAAATTATTACCGAATGGCTCATCAACCCAATTAACAGGCCAAGTAATGCAACTCGAGGCTCATAATGATCCAGCGGTATTTGCATGAATCCATAAATGGCAAAGACAGAAAATGCTTTTGTAAAGAATAGCACCGTTGGTAATTGATTTACTAATTGAGAGATATAGAAAATAGGAACTGGTTTTGGCCATGGCCATCTAACGGTGGGAAAAAAAGAGAAGATTGTTTTCTCGTGTGGCAAATTCAATCTTCTTGCTAAGAGAAAGGAGGTTGAAATTAAAATAGTGCTATGGAAAACGATGACGGCAATAGTTGGCCAATATTGATGCGCAGCAAAACCGAGAAATACAATGAACGTTGAGTAGATCAGTACCGGTTCGTAAACCAACGTCACGGTTAGTAATATCGACCAAAATAATTTTGATGGGCTCAACTTCGAAAGCTCAAGTAAGAATTTATTTTGGGGCTGGTCAAATTCTACTAAAATGAATCGTAAATACTTGATGGCGTACAGACACCACACTCCCATCACCACCAAAAGAAAAACAGTAGAAGAAAGCGTTCCGTAAATTAATGATTGATGGTAGCCAAAAATTTGGTTGGGCTCTACAATACCAAACATCAAATAGAAAATGAAGAAAAACAAACCCGCGTTGCGCTCGTAGAATTTCTTGACAATTACGCGCGTTAATACCTTACTCACAGGAAGCATACGCGCGTGTCTTTCACTTCCAATTCTTGACTAGGCGCCAAGCCCGAAACTTCAAAAGCCTGATGTGAAGTAAAAATGAAATTTATTCCTTCATCCGAATACTTTTTTACGAGCTCCAACAAAATCGGTACGCTGTCTTTATCGATGGTCACCAACGGCTCATCTAGTAAAATATATTTGGGATTGCCTAGAAAAGCCAGCACCAGCGAAAGCTTTTTCACCATTCCACTCGAATAAGTGCCAATCGGATTTTGGACGAAGGATTGAATATTGAATCTCTCAATTAGTTGATTGAGTTGTTCTTTAGATGCCTTTCGCGTAGCAGAGTAAAACGAAATCAAATCGCTACCGGTTAAAAAGGGTGGATACAATGGCTCTGCTTCCACATAGCTTACAAGCCTTCGGTATTCCGTGGTTTGTTTTTTCAACGAAGTTGAGTCGATTTGAACCTCTCCCTTGAAAGGAATAATGCCACCAAGTATTTTTAATAGAGTGGATTTACCAGAGCCATTTAAACCCTGTATCCAGAAAAGACCTGAATCAAACTGCAGTTGATCTATCTCTAAGATGAGGTGCGACCCATATTGTTTTTTTAGTTTATGAATAGAAAGCATGCGGAGATCAACGGTTAAATGCGCGTGTGGTTTGAAAGCATAAAGCAATTTCCATTAGCGGTGAAACGGTTTGATTGGTGAGGTTAGTTGCTTTTGAAATCAGCTTGAAATTTAGGTAGAACTAATGGAAAGAACTATCCTGGCAAACCCATTTTCTAAACGATCGCGCTTTTTTTATTGGCTTTCATCGATCACGTATTGCAAGTTCCTTCTTACGGCTAGGCTGATAAAGATCGCGAGCCCGTTAAACCGAGTTTGAAACGGCTTTACGCAGAAGCATTTTCACGAATCAATTTTTTTGATACTAAAAAGAATTTGACTCCTTTTATCAATTGGTTTACGGCCGTTTGCATGTTGCCATTTCTCTGTTCCTTTTTGTTCGTGTATTTCTCTTGGCCCTTGCTTATTGCTTTTGTGGTGTACAGTATGATTATCATGAGCACCGACGGCACGGTTTAGTTTCATAGGTGTAGCACGCACCGCGCGTTTACCTTCAGTCACCACATTTGGCGTTTTGTAACTCAAAATTTAGTTTCACGTACTTTTGCAGAAGAAGTATATGTAGTGTCACACCACGTACACCACCTGAAATGTGAAAAACCAGGCGACCCATACAACGCACATGCGGGCCTCATGTATTGTATGCTCTCAGATGTTAATCATCAGGCTATTGCCAAGGATTTAAGTGAGGAAGATTATAAGAAGGCTTGTCACTTTATCAGTCATACAGGGGTGCAACTGAATACGTATGCACAATATTTAAAATGGGGCTCCATTGCAGCGCCTCTCTACACGATTGGGTTGTTGATTCTCAATTAGTGTTTTTGGTATGCAGCATTTTATTTGATCGGTGGCCATGTATCGGCTTGCAAATTGTTCAGGCTGTAATGTTTTGGTTGGTGCTTATGCGAGCGTTCAACTCTATACGGGCCACGGTGGCGAAAAATGAAACACGTTGATGGGATTGATTTTGATCGAAGCAATTTATCAATCAACCAAACACGACCGGTACATTATTGGGTGAGTGGCACAACAACCACTATCTTTATCCAGATAGTGCGCGTGCCTGGTTTTGGGCTTTCCAATTCGACTTGGCGTGGATTTATATTTATTCGATGTATAAAATTGGAGCGGTATCGTCTTATAAAGATTTGAAACCCCAATTCTTAAAACGATTTCATTTAGAAGGGAGTGTCGATTCTAACTCTCATGGAAAAATCACTGTATAATTTTTGACAATTTTTGGATTTGCAAAGTCTACGAACACTACCACTCGAAAAGAAAATTACTAAGTTTTCCGCACAGGTAAATTTATTAGAAATTATTCTGGCGAAAAAAAAGAGGCTATTCGGCTGGTGGATAAGAAAATGGTATCGCTCGGCTATCATAGAATAGGTATTGATGGCAGGGCGATGTGTTGGTAAAAATTGAATCAGATCAACATTAAATTTTGTTTGACCTTCTGCTGTCCATACCGTTGGAGTGATAGATGAATCGAAGTGGGAAGATGCTACGTTCAGCGCGGAAGTAGTCAACGGACTACTGCACACGGTGGCTATGTAGATATGAGGTGTTAGGTAGCAGCCTTCTTTTGGGCGGGCAACTGGTGCAAAATAGCAAACGTGACCATCTAATAAAATGAAGTAAAAAAGCTGGTGGATACAAGCAGTTTTTACACTCGATTGATTTTGAAATTATAGGAATGTAGATTAGTCAACGAGGGCAGAAGCCAATTTTTTGTGCGCTAAAATCAGTTTAAACCACTTTGTGTAGATTTCCGGGTTGCGATGAACATCGGTTTGCAACTCGTCTACACTCACATACTTCCAATCTTCTACCTCGCGGTCGTTAATGATTGGCGCGCCATCGTATTGAGCCGTAAGCACGTGATCTATCTCATGTTCTATTAAATTTTTATCAAGATTGGCTTTGTAGGTGAACTTGTACGAAAACGTTGGTTGCACGTCTATGCCCATCTCTTCTTTCAATCTGCGCTTAGCTGCCATCTCCAAGCTTTCGTTCGGGGCGGGGTGGCTGCAGCAAGAGTTGGTCCAAAGCCCGCCACTGTGATATTTAGAAGCAGCTCTTTTTTGAAGCAGCATTTCACCTTTTGAATTGAAGATCAAAATAGAAAATGCTCTGTGAAGAAGCCCTTTTTCGTGCGCCTCCATTTTCTCCATCGTGCCGATTGGGTTATCATTTGCATCAACTAAAATAACCTTGTTCATCAGATTAAATTTAGTTGGTGCTTAAGGTATGAGTACGCCAAGATAGAAAGCTTTTTGCGATTGCGTACGCGGATCCGTTGAGTGAGCACGATACTACTTGGCGTATTTTTAATTTTTTCGAATAAGGCCAAATAATATAGATAGGCTACATATACTCCAAAACGGGCACTGCGTGGAAGTTGTTTGATCCCTTCATACCCGGCTTTAAAATCTAATGCAATATCGTCTTCAATTTTTTGTTTCGTAGTTTCATCAAACTGAGCAAGATCTACATTGGGAAAATAAGTTCTACCCATTTGGGTAAAATCGGCATTTAAATCGCGCAAGAAATTTATTTTTTGAAAGGCTGAACCTAAACGCATAGCAGAAGGCTTTAACCGATTATACATTTCTTTGTCGTTTTTGCAAAACACGCGTAACGTCATCAAGCCCACGACTTCCGCAGATCCTAAAATGTATTCTTTGATTCCCGCGCTATCATACTGGGTTTTGTTCAAATCCATTTCCATGCTTTTCAAAAACCGATCGTACAATTCTTTTTCTATCCCGAATTGATTTACAGTTTTTTGAAAGCTATTGAGAATTGGGTTTAAACTTATTTTTTCACCGATAGCGCGATGGGTATCTTCCTTAAAGCGTTGCAGTAAAGTGGCTTTATCGAAATCGTGAAAAGTATCTACAATTTCATCAGCAAACCGCACGAATCCATAAATGGAGTAAGTGGGGTCGCGCATTTCTTTTTCCAAACATCGTATTCCCAACGAAAAGGAAGTGCTATAACTTCCGGTAATCAGGCGGCTACAGCCAATACATGCTTTATCGTAAAATTCCTTGTTCATTATTTTTTTGTATTGCAAATTTAGGCAATCTCAACCATTATGATTGCGACTATCATATTTACATAGCTCATCGGCCACTACCTGACCCGAGATTAACGAGGGTGGCACCCCCGGTCCTGGAACGGTTAGTTGACCCGTAAAAAACAGGTTTTTGACCTTTTTGTTTCTGATTGATGGCTTTAAATTGGCAGTTTGCAGGATAGTGTTGGCCAAGCCATAGGCATTTCCTTTAAAAGCGTGGTAATCAGAGACGAAGTCATTGTGCGCATAGCTTCGTTTGAACACAATTTCATTTCGCCATGAATCTCCCGTCAACGACTCAATCCGATCCATCATCAAGGTGAAATACTTTTCGCGCACAGTTTCATTGTCCTCTAGGCCGGGCGCCACGGGCATTAATAAAAAGATGTTTTCATAATCTTTTGGAGCAACCGAGGAATCTGTCTTCGATGGTACTGAAACATAAAACAATGGATCGGTGGGCCACTGAGGGCTTTCATAAATTTCTTTCGCGTGCTTACCAAAATCCCGGTCGAAAAATAAATTGTGATGAAGCAGGTTCTTCACCTTTTTGGAAACACCCAAGTAGAAGATCAAACTGGAAGGGGCCATCACCCTTTTTTGCCAATATGCTTCGTTATACTTGCGGTGTGTTTCCGGCAGCAGGCGCTGTTCGACATGGTGATAATCTGCGCCAGCAATGATGTAGTCAAATTCTTTTTCTACTCCGTTTATCGTTATAGAATTTGCCCGATCTCCATCCACGTTAATTTTTTCTACTTCGCTGTTGAATTCAAATTTTACCCCAAGCTGGCTTGCCACCGTCACCATTCCCTCTACTATTTTGTGCATTCCGTCCATTGGGTACCACGTGCCTAATGCCATGTCCGCATAATTCATAAGTGTGTAAAGAGCGGGAGTTTTATCTGCCGGTGCTCCGAGGAACAAAACCGGAAACTCAAGTAGTTGAATTAGCCTAGGATCTTTAAAATACTTTTTGACATAGGTGGTGACCGATTCAAATACATGGAGCTTAAAAATCCCTCTGGCTAAGTCAAGGTCTGCCAATTCCATCAGTGATAAGCCCGGCTTGTAAACCAATTTGTTGATTCCTACATCGTACTTGTACTTTCCTTCTTTCAAAAATTGTTTCAGGTAAACACTGCTGCCGCTTTCAATACTCTCAAAAAATTGCTCTAATGCCGCTTCCCCAGCCGGGATGTCTTTAAAATCCGTTCTGGAAAAGAACACCCGGTAAGAGGGATCTAGCCTTTTTAACTGATAGAAGTCAGAAGGCTTCTTATCAAATAATGCAAAGTACTTTTCAAACACATCAGGCATCCAATACCAACTTGGGCCCATGTCAAACACAAATCCATCAGATTCAAACTTGCGGGCGCGGCCACCTGCTGAAGAATTTTTTTCGAACACGGTTACATCAAAGCCCCTTTTTGCTAAACACGAAGAGGCTGACAACCCCGCGAACCCAGAACCAATGACTGCTACTTTTTGCATGCTCAATAATACCCTATAAAACAGAAAAATCCTTCCGAAGTTCGAAAGGATTTTTGTAAAAACCTACTTACTAATTTCTACGAGTAGCCAATCAATTTTTTTTGAATCTCTTTTCGCGCGTGGAAAATTCTATTTTTTACAGTCCCAATCGGTAATTTTAAGTGTTCTGCTATTTCATGGTACTTGTAGCCCGTGGTGTGCATTTTAAAGGGAATCAATAACTCGTCTTTAAGATCATTCACGTTTCTCCACACTTCCTTAAATTCCATGCTCCCCTCCGGGCGATTAAATGTGTGTGTGTCTTCTACATTCAAGTGGTAGAGTTCTTTCGTACTATCGGTAGAAGTACGCTCTCTCTTGTTTTTTCTATAATTGTTGATGTATGTGTTTCTCATGATGGTGAAAAGCCATCCTTTTAGATTGGTATCTTCTCTGAATTTGTTTCGATACATCAGGGCTTTTAAGATCGTGTCTTGAACTAAATCAAGAGATTCTTCCCGGTCGCGGGTGAAGCGGTGCGTGAATCCACGAAGCGTAGGACGCAGAGTGGAGATTTGTTGATCAAAGTCTGCTGCTGTCATATTTGTTTAATTGTTTTGGTTGTCAGTTAAACAAATATAGTCAAGAAGATCATTAAATTATTGTTTTGTTTAATAAATTTTGTATTTCAATAGACATACTCCATATTTTTTAAAAACTCCCTGAGTACCATTACGTTAGGAAAAGACCTCACGTTTTTGGGAAGCTCAATGGTTGCTTTTTTCAGCGCATATCCGGTAATCAAAATCTCACAAGTGGGCAAATCTCGGGAAAGTTGGTCAAGGTATTTTTGCATATCGGCCGGTTTTGGCCCAGCCGTGAGTGCGGTGATAATCAGGTCTGGATGATGCTCTTGGCAAGCAGAAATCAACGACTTGTATGGAACGGTCTGCCCTAAATAATAAGTCCTAATTCCCAATTTTTTTACGATGTAATGATAAAAAAGCAATCCTAGCTCATGAAACTCGGTCTCGCGTAAATATAAAACAGCCTTTTTTTCTGTCTTGGGTGCCAATGGCAAGGCATCGATCGCCACAATAATTTTTTGCCGGATTAAATGAGAGATGAAATGCTCTTGGGCGGGTGTTATGTTGTCCGTTAGCCATAACACACCTATTTTTTCCATAAATGGATAAATAATCTCCAACATAGTTTTTTCAAACCCGAATTTTAGCGTGAGCGAACCAAGTAGCCTTTCAAAAGTTTCTTCTTCCATATCGATCATTGCCACGATCAATTGCTCGATATAAATAGCGATGTCGTTTTTGGTCTCGCTTAGCTCAGCTACTTGTTGATTGATTTCCGCTAGGCTAAGCTTTATTATTTTGGAAATTTTTACGCCATTGTTATTGAGGACGGAAACGTTGATGATCTTTTTAAGGTCATCGTCTGAATAAAAGCGTATGTTGGTGTTTGTGCGACTGGGCTCTATCAACTTGTGTCGTTTTTCCCAAATTCGTATAGTATGGGCTTTGATCCCGGATAGCTGCTCCAATTCCTTAATTGAATATTTGCCCATTATTTAGAATGAAAGTTTAAACAAAAACAGCGGAGATCGTAAATTGTTACATTGGCACGTTATAGCTTTTAGATGGTAGTTCAACAGTGGCAGGAAGGGAGCAGATGGTTCAAGATCCAAAAGTGGACGCCCTTTGACTTTCAAATCAAAACGTGGAAAGCCTATTTGGGCGGATTCAGCGGTATTGTCAATGCCCCAACAGGCAGCGGAAAAACCTATTCATTACTGATCCCTATTCTACTAGAATCTAAATTGGACCCCGCGCCTAGGGCGAAAGGGCCGCGTGCCATTTGGATCACGCCCATTCGTGCCTTGGGGAAAGAAATTGAATTATCTGCCAATCGCGCTGTCAACGGTATGGCTATTCCTTGGAAAGTAGGCGTTCGGTCGGGAGATACTTCTACCAAAGAGCGAGCTAGACAAAAAGAAAGTCCACCGGAGTTTTTAATCACCACACCCGAAAGTTTACATTTATTGCTTTCGCAGAAAGGAACGGATGAATATTTTAAAAACCTGCGTTCGATTGTGGTGGATGAGTGGCACGAGCTAGTGGGGTCAAAACGTGGTGTGTTGATGGAGCTGGCGCTTGCGCGGATGAAAAAGCTCGCTCCTCAATTGAAAATATGGGGCATATCGGCCACCATTGGCAACATGGAGCAATCCATTCAAGTTTTGCTTGGCGATTACTTTAAACAAAAGAGATACAAGGTCATTAAAGCCAATATTAAAAAGCAAGTCGAGATTGTTTCCATTTTCCCTGATGAATTGGAACGCATGCCTTGGTCAGGTCATTTGGGAATCCACCTGTTGAAAAAGGTTATTCCAATTATTAACGGAAGCACCAGCACACTCATCTTCACAAATACTCGATCGTTCGCAGAGATTTGGTATCAAAAAATATTGGCTATCGCGCCTGAGCTATCGGGAATTTTAGCCTTGCATCACGGATCGATTAGCACCACCACCCGCAACTGGGTGGAAGAGCAACTGCACGCAGGTAAATTGAAAGCAGTAGTTTGTACGTCCAGTTTAGATTTGGGTGTGGACTTTCGCCCAGTGGAAACCATCATACAAGTGGGCAGCCCCAAAGGCGTTGCTCGATTCTTGCAGCGCGCGGGTAGAAGTGGACACCAACCCGGTGCGGTGAGCCGCATTTACTTTTTGCCAACCAACTCTTTGGAGCTTATCGAAGCAGCCGCTTTGCGCGAAGCGATTGATCGGAAGATTGTTGAAGACCGCTTGCCCTATGTTCGATCGTTTGATGTACTGGTTCAATACTTGGTTACGCTGGCGGTAGGCGATGGCTTTCGGCCCCAAGAAATTTTGGAAGAGGTGAGAGGAACGGCCAGCTATTCATCCATTACAGAGGAGGAGTGGATTTGGTGTTTAAATTTTATCACAACGGGTGGCGCAGCGTTGACAGCCTATGACGAATACAGAAAAGTATTGGTAGAAGACGGGGTTTACAAAGTAGAGAGCAAGGCAGTGGCGCACAAACACCGGCTCAGCATCGGCACCATCGTGGGCGATGCGTTGATGCATGTTAAATTCGTGTCAGGAAAATACTTGGGTACGATTGAAGAGTATTTCATTTCCAGCCTGCACATTGGTGACGTATTTTGGTTTGCGGGGCAAAGTTTGGAATTGGTTCGTATCAAAGAAATGGAGGCTCACGTGCGAAAATCAAAACGCAAGTCCGGTAAAGTACCCTCTTGGCAAGGAGGACGAATGCCGCTTTCTTCTCAGCTCAGTGAAATGATTCGATTTAAAATTGATGAGGCGGCCAACGGAAAAGAAGCTGATGACGAGATGAAGTTTTTAAAGCCATTGATGGAATTACAAAAGAACCGATCGCACCTGCCTAAAAAGAATGAATTTTTGATTGAATATTTTCAGACCACCGAGGGCTATCACGTGGTGATGTATCCTTTTGAAGGCCGCAATGTGCATGAAGGGTTGGGTGCATTAATGGCTTACCGTATTTCTAAAATTGTCCCCATCAGTTTTTCGATAGCAATGAACGACTACGGTTTTGAGCTGCTGTCGGATCAGCCCATCCCGATCGAAGAAGCGGTGGAGACCAATGTGTTGGGAATCGAAAATCTATCTACCGATATTTTTGCCAGCATCAACTCTACAGAAATGGCCAAGAGAAAATTCCGCGACATTGCCGCCATAGCTGGGTTGGTGTTTAAGGGAATGCCCGGAAAAAAAGTAAAGGAAAAACATTTACAATCTTCTTCCCAACTTTTCTTTAATGTGTTCCATGAGTATGAGGCTGATAATTTATTGCTCTTACAAGCCTTCGAAGAGGTGATGGATTTTCAATTGGAAGAAGCGCGGCTTCGGCAAGCGTTGGAAAGAATTGGCCAGCAGAAAATCATACTGGCCAGACCTGAGAAACCTACCCCTTTTGCATTTCCAATTCTAGTGGATCGAACTCGGGAAAAACTTTCTTCTGAAAAACTGGAAGACCGTATCCGAAAAATGAAGGTGGAGTATGGAGGAGATTAGTTTTATAGCCAAGGCTTCTTGAGATCCCCATTGAGTGGAACGTTCTTTGACTGATTTTTAATTTTTCAGTAAACTAAAAACGCATTGTAAAAACAGTCTTCACATCTGACTCCGATTCAACACCCAACGTACCGTTGTGCATTTGCATGATCTGACGGGAGAGGGCTAAGCCAATGCCGGAGCCTGTTTTTTTGGTGGTGAAGAAGGGGACAAAAATCCGTTGGATGGCTTCGGGGATGATGCCGGGCCCGTTGTCGATCACTTCGATGGTGATGGTGTTGCCATTGTATTTTCCTACCACTTCTATTTTTCCGTTTTCTGTTTTATAAAGTGCTTCCATTGCGTTTTTGATCAGGTTGATTAATACTTGTCCAATCATTTCTTCATCAATCTCTAGTGTCAAGTAATCCGACTCACACACAAGGCTAAGTTGTATTTTAGTCTTTTTTATTTCGGGTCTCATCAGCGCCAAGCCTCTTTCCAATAAATCTTTCAGTTTCACGATTTTTATTTTCGGCTGCGGTAGCGAGGTGTATTCGCGGTAAGCATCAATGAACTGAATCAATCCCTTGCTCCGGTTTTCGATGGTGCTCAATCCTTCTTTCAAATCTTCCGCGCTTTCGGTCTTCAATTCATAATTGTGTTCTCTCTTTACCATATCCTGATCTAAAATTTCCCGTAAGGTAGAAGTGAGAGAAGAAATAGGAGTGATGGAGTTCATAATTTCGTGGCGCAACACACATGTCAGATTTTGCCAGGCCTCTAGCTCTTGCTTTTGCAATTCTGTTTGAATGTTTTGCAGTGTCACCACCTTTACGGTGTTTCCGCGTATGCGTAATTCTGTTGCCTGAATCGTCAACAAAAATTCGTTGCCCACCTTGTACATAGCACTTTTTCCGGGCTCTGCTTGTTTCAGGGATTCAAATAGGCTTGGGTTTTGATTGGCTAGTTCATTTATGTTTTTTAGATTTATTGAGCCGATATACCGTTTGGCGTTAGCGTTCATCAACTGTACTTCACCTTCAGCATCAAACGAAATAATGCCTGTGCGCACCTGTTGAACAATCGTATTTAAATATTGCCAGCTTTCTTCTTTTTCTGAACGAGCCTTTCGAAATGCCTCCATCACTTCGTTAAACGCTGTGTTCAGTTCGCGAAAACTTTTGCCCAACTTATTGTCGGTAGCAAAGCCCGAAACAAAATCGGAGTATTTTACAGATTCTAAGAACCGCGTGAGCTTGCGATTGGTTTGTGAGGTGAAACGATAAAGTTCAATCAACTGAAAAATAATGATCAATACGGAAAGCCCCGCGGCAAAAACCATATTTGGCCTGCCGAACATGTACATTACCACCCAAAGAGACAATGCCAGCAAACTCACGCGAAAAGCTACCCGAAATCGAAAGTCGTTGATCATCAAATTGATTCGTTAATTATTTAATTCGTTTATTCGTTGATCAAGTATTACTAATTTCTCTTTGTAATTTTGACGAATTAAGTAATTACCGAATCACCGAATTATAATCCATGTTTCTCCAGTCTTCTATAAAGTGACGATCGCGTCAATCCCAATTCGCTGGCGGCTTGCGTAATGTTGCCATTATATTTTTTTAACATTTTGCGAATCAGAAGCTTTTCTACTTCATCCAAATTATATTGATCCAAACTCATTGCCTGACTATTTTCCTTTTCGTTCAAAACAGTAAGATTAAAATCTTCGGGTTGCAAAACGGGCGAATTGCTTAAGATGATCGCCCTTTCTAAAGAGTGTTGCAACTCGCGAATGTTGCCTGGCCACGGGTGTTTATTCATTCGGGCCATGGCACTATCGCTTATTTTGGTGATGCTCTTGCGGTACTTAGCTGCATAATGTTTCATAAAATGATTCGCCAGCAACGGAATATCTTCAATGCGGTCGCGCAAGGACGGTATTTGAATTTCGATGGTGTTGATGCGGTAAAGTAGATCTTGGCGGAAGCGATTTTCTCTTACCATGTCATAGAGCGGCAAGTTGGTTGCACAAATCAATCGGATGTCGATGGCGGTGTCCTTGTTAGCACCTACACGGCTCACTTTTCTGTTTTGTAAAACCGTTAACAACTTTGCTTGCAATGGCAGGGAGAGATTTCCGATCTCATCTAAAAACAATGTGCCTTTGTTGGCCAACTCAAATCGCCCGGGCCGATCTTCCTTTGCATCGGTGAAAGACCCTTTCTTGTGTCCGAACAGTTCGCTTTCAAAAAGTGTTTCTGTAATGGAGCCGAGATCTACGCTTCCAAACGTTTCGGCTTGTCTGGCGGAATTGCGGTGAATGGCTCGCGCAATCAATTCTTTTCCTGTTCCATTTTCTCCTAAGATCAACACATTTGCGTCCGTCTGCGCAACACGCTCGATGGTCTGAAAAATCCGTTGCATGCTTTGACTTTGGCCGATTATGTCGCTGAATTTTTCGTTTTGTACTTTGTTGATTTCCTGATTTTTTATTTTCAGGGTTTCGATTTCATCACGCGATTCGCGCAAGCGCATGGAAGAATAAAGTGTGGCCAATAGTTTTTCATTTTCCCAAGGCTTCAAAACAAAATCGGTAGCGCCTGCTTTGATAGCTTTCACCGCCATTTGCACATCGCCATACGCGGTTATTAAAACCACCACCGCTGATGGATCGATACCTAAAATTTTTTCCAACCAATAATATCCTTCGCTGCCGCTGCTTACATCTTTGGTAAAATTCATGTCCAGCAAGATCACATCATAATCTTCTTGGTTCATCAGACCGGGTAACGCTTCAGGATTTTTTTCTATATCCACTTGGGCAAAGTGCCGCTTCAAATACATCTTGGCAGCCTTCAGCAAGTCTTCGTTATCATCTACGATAAGAATTTTTCCTTGTTTAGATTCTTGCATTTTTTATTGGTTTAGATTTTGGTCTCACGCTTCAGGCCTCACGCTGCAAGTGCCTCGGTTCTGATGGACAGCTTGAGGCTTGCGACCGCCCGGCAATTCTTTTCAACACTTCTCAAACCCATAAATTCTTATAGTTATAATGAACAGCTTGCGGCCTTTGCCCAGAGGCTCAAAGCGAATAATATCCACCCATTCACAATATTTATACCGAAAGCCGAATTCCACCTTGCTGACTTAAATTGCAAATAGCACTTGGTCAAAGCTATCAATTATCGTCCGCAATCGAACACTTGAGTTCAGATATGAACTCTAATTTTAAGGAAATAAATGCAAATTGCAGCCTAGTAGAGGAAATCCACGGTTGGCACACTTGTTGGCAATAGCAGCCCGAACTTGATAGATCATAATGGACAAACAAATCAAAAAGAAATTTTGGACAGTAAAGAGGATTGGAATGTATGTCGGCATTGCTGCCTTGGTTACGTTCATCGGCTATCAATTTATTTTTGGAGACAGACGGTCAAAACTTAAAATCGAGAAAGATAAAATTACCATCTCAGAAGTGAAGATGGGCCAGTTTAAAGAATACATTCCTCAAACTGGGACGGTAGAGCCGAGTCGCACTGTATACTTGGATGCGATTGAAGGAGGAAACATTAGGCGTATTGTTCGCGAAAGCGGAGCGCTTTTAAAAAAGGGTGATCCAATTTTAGAGTTGACCAATTTGAATCGTGAACTTTCTGTTTTGCAGCAAGAAGCATCTTTCAACGAGAGTATAAATCGCGCGCGCGAAACAAAGTTAAACATCATGCGAAACGATTTGGAGCAACGCCAAACACTTGCTTTAATTGACAATCAATTGCAAATTTTAGAGCCGCAATTCAGAAGACAAAAGCAATTGTTCGAAAAGAAGTTGATTGCTCGACAGGATTTTGAAAGGACTGAGGCAGATTATAAATATAATGTTGAGCGGAAACGAATTACCTATGAAGTTTATCGGAATGATTCCATTGATCGCATACGTCAGTTGAAAGCCGTGTCCCGATCGGAACAACAAATGACGTTGAGTTTGGATGGTGTTAGTAAGATATTGGACAATCTTCTTATCAAATCACCAATCGATGGTCAACTATCTACTCCACACTGGGAAATCGGGCAGGCAGTAAGTACTGCACAGCGATTGGGCCAAGTTGACTTAGTAGGCAGCTACAAAGTGCGTGTGCCTATTGACGAATTATATCTCCCAAAAATTTCTTCTGGCTTACCCGCCACCACTGATTTTGCGGGGAAGACGTATAATTTATCGATCACCTATATCTATCCAACAATTCAAAATGGAAGATTTGAAGTAGACATGAATTTTGTGGGCGAAACACCACAAGGAATCAGACGTGGACAGTCGCTGCGTATGAGGGTGGAATTGGGCCAGCCATCGCAAGAGTTATTGTTGCCTATTGGCGGATTTTATAAAGATACCGGTGGCAATTGGGTGTTCATTATGGATGGAGAGAATAAGGCCGTCAAGCGCAATGTAAAATTAGGCAGGAAGATGGGTTCTGAGTTTTTTGAAGTGTTGGAAGGCTTGAAGCCGGGCGACCGAGTGATCACTTCTTCTTACGAAAACTTTGGAAACAATGAAGTATTGCTGGTAGATTAATGCAACTAAACAACTTTTTATGCGTCTTATGATGCAATGACTGGTAACTTTTGAAAGAATTGTAAGTAGTATAGTAAACTAAAATAGAACTCGAACCATCAAATTTAAAATCATACCCCATGATCAAATTAAAAAACCTCGAAAAAATTTACACGACAGAAGAAGTTGAGACCACCGCGCTCAATAGCATTAACATGGAAATTAAAGATGGCGAGTTTGTGGCCATTATGGGTCCGTCAGGTTGTGGTAAATCAACGTTACTTAACATCTTAGGTTTGTTGGACAACCCATCGGGTGGTGAGTATCATTTTGGAGAACACGAAGTGGCCAAATTCTCTGAGCGCCAGCGTGCTCAGTTGCGAAAAGGATCAATCGGCTTTGTTTTTCAAAGTTTCAATTTGATTGATGAATTGACGGTGTTTGAAAATGTAGAACTTCCTTTATTGTATATGAAAGTTCCCTCTGACGAAAGAAAGAAAAGAGTAGAGCAGGTACTAGAGCGCATGAACATTATGCACCGGAGAAATCACTTCCCTCAACAGTTATCTGGTGGACAGCAGCAACGTGTAGCAATTTCACGAGCCATTGTAGCAAAACCCAAAGCAATATTGGCCGATGAGCCCACCGGCAATTTGGATTCTGTAAACGGTGAAGAAGTAATGAAGTTGCTTTCAGAATTGAATGGCGAAGGAACTACGATCATCATGGTGACTCACTCACCTTACGATGCCAACTACGCACACCGAATCATCAACTTGTTTGATGGAAAGGTGGTAACAGAAAACATCAAAGAGCAATTTCATATATAAACCCGATAGCTATCGGGATCGAGATCATAGGTTTAGTTTAGGTAAGAAAAGCCCGTTTCAATAGAGACGGGTTTTTTTTATGGTTGTTTGGCAAGGTTTCTTTAGAACACTATATTTGGCCGAATTAGCCAAATCATAGCTTATGAAAAAGACGATTTCCTATTTAATTTTACTTGTAGTGTTATCCGTTGGTGCGAATGCCAACAATATACGTGTGAATACTGCCGTGCTAAACGGGCAGAATATTCCCGGTGGTTTCACTTTTGTGAGTTTCAATATGCTTTGGGACAACTCTTGGAGAACTAGTTCAGGCCCAAACAATTGGGACGCTGCCTGGGTGTTTGTAAAATACAGAATTGAAAGTGGTCCTGGGTGTACAGTAACAGGAAACTGGCTACCCGCCACATTAAGTAATGTCAACGGAGACCATTCTGTAACAACTAATAATGGTGTAGCGCCTGCCTTCGCTGCTGCTGCGGACAATACCGGGGTTTTTGCCTATAGAGCCGCGGATGGCACCGGTAATATTAACTGGGGCGATGTTCGTTTGCGCTGGAACTATGGAGTAGATGGATTGGCTTCAGGTTGTGTAGTTACCATAAAAGTTTTTGCGGTAGAAATGGTGCACGTGCCTAGTGGTAGTTTCTTTGTCGGGGATGGAAGCGTAACATTTAGTGGACAATTGCGCAATGGTCCAACAAACACAGCCTATCAAATAACCGGTGAAGGTGCCGTTACGCTTGGCGGCCTTACCGCTGGAAGTTTGAATAACAGCAATGGATCCCAAACCGTTGCTGATGATTTTAATAACGTAACAACACAAACGCTACCAGCTACCTTTCCAAAGGGGTTTGCTGCGTTTTATTCAATGAAATATGAAATTAGTGCAGAACAATATGCTGAGTTCCTAAATGTACTTACCGTAACGCAGCAATTGGCAAGGCATGCAGCAACAGTTGTAAATAGGTATATTAACAATGGAGTAACTCCGCCTAACCGAAATGCTGTAAAATGTTCAATTTTACCAACAGGGGGAACGCCCGGTACCTATGGAAGTGATCTGAACAACAATAATATCTATAATGAAACAGCCGATGGACAAAACATCGCGATAACTAATTTAAGTAGTCAGGATATTCTTGCATACTATGATTGGGCAGGGCTACGTCCCATGACAGAATTAGAATTGGAAAAAATGGCTCGGGGCAATCTGCCGGCTGTGCCTAATGAGTTTGCATGGGGTTCTGCTACGCTCTATGCCACGTCTTATGCTGCTTTGACAAACTCTGGGGCAGGCAATGAACTTCCTAATTCGCCAAGCACTACCCTTGGTAATGTAAACTATTCTTTAACCAATGTTGGTATTGGTGGCCCATTTCGTGTAGGAATATTTGCGACAGCAACATCTTCGCGCGTTGCTGCAGGGGCAAGTTATTATGGAATTATGGAGCTAACCGGCAATGCCTGGGAAATGCCTGTGGGACTCGGGCATGTTGCCGGCAGATCATTTACAGGTCTTCATGGAAATGGTAACATCAGTGCAACAGGATTTGCTAATGTTGATAACTGGCCGGGTGCTAATGGCAATAGTTCATGGACAACGTCAAATGCTGGCGTAAATGCAGGTTCAACGCAAGCCGCTGGAATGATGTTTCGTGGGGGTTCTTGGTTCCAACCCAATTGGTTAAGAGTTTCAGATAGGGATTACTCAAGTTGGCCTGGACTAAACGCACGTGAGAATAGAATTGGTGGAAGGGCAGTTAGAACAGCACCTTAAACCAAAGCTTTCGCTTTGAAACTATTTATAAAGATATTTTTTGCTTCGGTAGGGTTTCTCTACACTTCAACTTCTTTTGCCCAATACACAGGTGACAGTGCCGATGGTTTTAGTAATACTATTGGGTGTATCCAAAATTTAAATGGAGCAACCGGCTTCATCCCAGAGCCGATCGTAGGTTCTCCAATTTTTTGTGCTTTTGCATCGGAGGCCTATTCGATTACAGTCGCTGGTGCAACACCAACTACTACTTACACTTGGGCAGTACCGGCTGGCTCTACAATCACCTCTGGCCAAGGGACGAACTCCGTGCTGATCACCTTTGGCGGAGTTGCCGGAAATGTTAGTGTTGATGTAATGAATGAGTGCTCAACCATTATTGTTTTGCTCCCGGTAACGGTTGGCGGTTGCCAGTTTTTTGCAGGTGGGGATAATGATGGATTTAGCAATGTCATTGGTTGTATCCAAAATTTAAATGGCGGCAGCGGCTTTATTCCAGGGCCAATAGTAGGTTCAACAACGTTTTGTGCATTTGCATCGGAGGCTTATATGATTACAGTCGGTGGTGCAACACCAACTACTACTTACATCTGGTCAGCTCCAGTCGGGTCTACGATCACTTCGGGCCAAGGGACGAACTCTGTGCTGATCACGTTTGGCGGGGTTGCCGGAAATGTCAGTGTTGACGTAGCGAATGAATGCTCAACGATTAATGTTTTTCTTCCGGTAACGGTTGGCAGTTGCCAGTTTTTTGCGGGTGGAGATAGTGATGGCTTTAGTAATGTCATTGGTTGTATCCAAAATTTAAATGGCGGCAGCGGCTTTATTCCAGGGCCAATCGTAGGTTCGACAACGTTTTGTGCCTTTGCATCGGAGGCTTATACGATTACAGTCGGTGGCGCAACACCAACTACTACTTACACCTGGTCAGCCCCAGTCGGCTCTACGATCACTTCTGGCCAAGGGACGAACTCCGTGCTGATCACGTTTGGCGGAGTTGCCGGAAATGTTAGCGTTGACGTAACGAATGAGTGCTCAACAATTAATGTTTTGCTTCCGGTAACGGTTGGCATTTGCCAGTTTTTTGCAGGCGGGGATAGTGATGGATTCAGCAATGTGATTGGTTGCATCCAAAATTTAAATGGCGGCAGCGGCTTTATCCCGGGACCAATAGTAGGTTCGGCAACGTTTTGTGCATTTGCTTCAGAGGCTTATTCGATTACAGTCGGTGGCGCAACACCAACCACCACCTATACCTGGACTGGCCCGGCAGGTTCAGTTATAACATCCGGACAAGGAACGAATTCCGTATTGATTTCTTTTGGTGGCAGCAGCGGCACTATTAGTGTTTCTATTGCCAATGAATGTTCGACTGTACCAGTTAATCTAGCAGTTACACTTACCAGTTGCATTTTTTACGCGGGCGGACCGAGTGATGGATTTGCTTTTACCGTTGCTAATAATACCCCTCTGCCAATCCAACTTACTGCTTTTGATGCAGTGGTTGAAAATTCAATGGTTACTCTTACGTGGACAACTGCATCGGAACTTAACAACGAGTTGTTTTTCGTAGAACGTTCAAAGGATGGCTTAAGGTTCGATCCAATTTTGTATTTAGACGGAGCAGGAACCACGAATCAAAAAAGAAACTATCGCGCTGTAGACCGCAATCCTATTTCCGGTGTATCTTACTATAGGTTAGGCCAAAAGGATTTTGATGGCACAAAAACCTTTTCCAAAGTTGTGGCGGTTCAAGTAAATGAATCGTCTCTGGGTATCATGGCTGTTTATCCTAACCCATCCCAAGTAGATAGCCACATTACAATAAAATATACAGCAAGCCGCGATAATCAGCTAGAGATACAGTGTGTTGATGTAACAGGAAAAGTATTATTCACAGAATCCACCCTGCTAAAAGAGGGAATCAATACGATAGAAATAAAAGCCCCGTCACAGCCTGGGCTATTTATATTCAATTTTAGAAGCCAGGATAAAATTGAATTGGTAAGGATAATTGCCCAATAGCTAGTGCTCCTAACTATTTTTCAAATGAATAGATTGCACGCCTGCGAACAGTAACTTGTACACATTTGAACAGGAGAATCCAGTCTTTTAAAGAGAACCTTCATTTTGGATTTATTTTGTATGGTTATCAATAATTAATTGATAGGCATATTTATTGCCTCCGTGCAACCATTCTTTAACGTGAATGTCATTGTTCAGTAAATCAAAGTACACATGATTAAAAACTACTTGCTCATTACGCTTCGCAGTCTGGCGAAGAATAAGTTTTTCATTTTTGTAAATGTTTTTGGAATGGGCATAGCCATAGCATGTTGCATTGTGGCCTATGTAAATTGGGACTATGCTGAAACCTGGGACAGCACCCACGTTAATGCTGAGAAGATTTACCGGGTACAGTTCGTCAGAGAATTTCAAGGAAATCAGGATCGGTTTGGGATGGCACCCATGGCACTGGGCGCCAATGTAAAACAGAATTTCACCGAAGTATCTAATGTTGTTCGGTATCAAAC